>Ga0207422_1000157_pt1 | contig 261232 bp, 198 predicted proteins | sample MarCyaLeptolynsp_FD_187757 | JGI IMG/M metagenome (GOLD analysis project Ga0207422, IMG submission 187757) | Marine cyanobacterial communities from Panama - species 1 Leptolyngbya sp. (SPAdes) | ecosystem: Environmental > Aquatic > Marine > Unclassified | place: Panama: Panama City | collected... | reverse complement strand
GGCGAGCTGTCCTGGAACCACAGCGGACGCGTCACCGCCAAGGCAACCTTCGGCTTCAACCTCAACTTCCTCGCCGGCGAGATCAAGCTCAAGCTCAAGCTCTTCGGCAAGGGACTCGGAAACTGGGAGCTCTTCGACTACGGCGGCATCAACAAGTACATCCAGCTCGGCTCCGCACAGACCAGCTGGAATCTCTAAAACCAGACCAACTGGAGTTATGGTTGCCGGGCGGGCTGCGGCCCGCCCGGCTTTTTCGTCCCGAACGCATCGCCGCCCCGAGAAACCAATGAACCGCACTGTCCTTGCCGCCCTTGCCCTGCTTGCCGCCGCCGGAGTCGGCGCCTACGCCCTGCTGGGCTCCGACGACCCGGCGACCGAGACCGCCGCGCAGGCGCCCGCGTCCGCGGCTACCGGTGTGCCGACCCCGGTGATCTTGCGCGGCACTCCCTCCGAGCCATTGCCGGCCCGCGACTGGGCACTCGGAGTCCGCCGGCGCTACAAAGTCGAGACCGAGCGCGCCGTAAGCCTGGCGTTTGGCCAGGGGCAGGCCGCCGCCGGCACGCAGATTCTCGGCGGCACCCTCGAACTCACCCCCATCGCCAACGAAGGCGAGGCCGTGTTCGTGCACGGGCGCCTGGCCGACCCGCGCTTCGCGATCTCGGGCGACGACGAGGGCGTGCCCCAGCTCGACAGCGAGTTCCTCATCAACTACCGCCGCGACGGCACCCTCGACAGCATTCTGTACCCGAAGGGCCTGCACGCCGACACGAAAAACGAACTGTCGTGGCTGGTCGCGGCGCTCCAGCAGGTTGCTCCGGCGGACCCCATGGCCGGGTCGTGGACGACGCGCGAGCCCGACCAGACGGGCCTCTACGAGGCTCGTTACCAGCGCGGAGCGAACGCTCCCAACACGGTGGTCAAACACAAGCTGCGCTACATCGAGATCTCGGATCCAGAAACCGGCGCCGGCCCCGACGACTACGCGATCGAAGCCGAGCAGGTAACCGACATCGGCAACGACGGCTGGCCCAAGACCCTGCGCGCCGACGAGTCAGATCGAGTCGAGGCCAGCGACGTCGTGCTCGCCATCGACGCCCGCATCACCGCTGCCCTGCTCGACAGCGGCGACGGCAACGACATCGTCGCGCGCGCCGACGAGCTGTTTGCCAACATGGTCGCCGATGAGCTAGCCGCCGAGGTCGGCCTGGGCGACCTGCGCGAAGACCTGGACCGGCAAATGACCGGCGGCCGTTCGGTGGCGGACCTGCTGGCCGCCATTCGCGACGCCGACAGCGAAGCCCGCAACCACCTGCTGTTCGCCACCGCCGCTGCGCTGCGCCTCGACCCCGAAGGCGTGGCCGGAGTCGAGAGCGCCATCCGCGGCGAGGACCCGGGCGAGGCCGCCAACATCATGCTGGGCGCCCTGGGCGCATCGGGCCTGGACGCCGCACAAGATGCGCTGGGCGATCTGCTCACCGACGACGACGTCGCCCCCGAGCACCGGTTGTCCGCAACGGCGTCGCTGGCTCAGAGCGCGTCCCACACGCCAGAGTCGATCGAAGACTTGCGCCAGGCCGCCGACGGCGAGCCTTCCAACGTGCAGCGCGCCGCGACCCTCGCTCTGGGAGCGGCGGCCCGCGCCAACGAAGGCGGCGAGGCACTGGTCGCCGAGCTGCTCGAAAAACTGGCGGCCGCCACAACCACCGAGGAGCGCATTCTGCTGCTCGGGGCCCTGGGCAACACCGGCCACATCGACGCCCTGCCCGCCCTTAGCGCGGCGGCGGCCGACGCCAACGCCCGCATCCGCAAAGAAGCCGTCGAGGCCCTGCGGTTCATCGCCGACGACCGCGTCGACGTCCTCATCGGCCAGGCCCTCACCGGCGATCCGGACTCGAGCGTGCGCGGCGCGGCCCTGTTTGCGGTCGCGTTCCGGTCCCTGGCCGTGCACCTCACCGGGCTGAGCCAGGTCGCCCAGTCCGAGCCCGATGCCGGCGTGCGGCGCGCGCTGGTCACCCTGCTCGCCTCGCAGGTCGCCGACCCCGGCGCCATGCAGATCCTCAGCTACATGGCGGCCAACGACGACGATGCCGACGTGCGCGCCGCCGCCGCGGCCGCCGTGGCCGAGGCCAACAACGGCCAGTGAGCGGGGCCGGTCGCTCGCCGGTTCGGGGTAGGCCCGACCGGGCCCTGCGAGCCGCACTCCGTCGAGCGACCGGGCACGTCGGCCCGCTGAGCGAGCGGTCCGGGCCCGCGAGCCCTACTGGGCAAACGACTTGGGATCGATACCGTGCTTTTCGATCCAGCGCCGCAGCTGGGTGCGGTGCCAGCCGAGCGAACGCGCCGCCCGCGACACGTTGCCGCGGGCTTCGCGCAGCGCCGCCAGCACGGCCTGGTCGTCGGTGCTGGTGCCGGCCCGCAGCCGACCGCTCGCCGACGGGTCCGGCTGGCCCGGCAAAGGCACCCCGGCATCGGGCTCGAGATCGTCGGCCATGACCATGCCGCGCTGCTCGGCGACCGCCGCGTAGCCGGCGCGACGCACGGCGCCGACGAGCTCGCGCACGTTGCCCGGCCACGCGCGAATCATCGCGGCCTCGACAAAGGCGACATCGGCCGTCGGCGAACTGTCGACGCTGTCGAGCATGCGGTCGACGAGGTGCGGGATCTCTTCGCGGCGCTCGCGCAGCGGCGGCAGCCGAACCTCGGGGCGGCCGATCCGGTAGTAGAGGTCCTCGCGAAACGTCTTGTCGCCGACGGCCGCGGCCACGTCTCGGGTCGTGGCGGTGACCACGCGCACGTCGACCGGGATGGGGCGCGTGGCTCCGACCGGGATGATTTCCCTGTTCTCGAGGGCGCGCAAAAGCTTGGCCTGCACGTTGAGGTCGAGCTCGCCGAGCTCGTCGAGAAAGAGCGTGCCGCCGTGGGCCGCGACGAAGTAGCCATCGGCGTCGGTGGCGCCGGAGTACGCGCCCTTGCGAGCGCCGAACAGCAGACGCTCGGCCACCCCCTCGGGAATGGCCGCGCAATTCACGGCGATGAACGGTCCCGACGACCCGCTGGCCTTGTGAAACCGCTGGGCCGCGAGCTCTTTTCCCGTGCCGGTTTCGCCTGTGATCAAAACCCCACCGCCGGCGCGCGCCGCCGTCTCGATGGCACGCCAGGCCGTCATGAGCTCCGGCCCGGCGACGTACGTCGAGGTCGAGATCACACCGTCCTGCAAGAACTGCCGAAGATCATGCGCGCACAGCGCGAGGGATTGACCGAACCGGACAAGCGGCGCGCCCTCGTATTCAACCTGGTTGGTGATGCGCTTGCCGTCGACGAACGTGCCGTTGCGGCTGCCCTGGTCGCGAATGATCCAGGTGCCGTTGCGATACTCGATCTCAACGTGGCGCCGGGACACGCGGCCGTCTTCGATGCCGGCTTCGCGCCCCAGGACAATGACGCCCGACTCCAACGGAATCGCGCGCGACGCCGGTCGGCCGTCCACGAACACAAGCGCGACCCCGGGCACCGGGCTGGCGTGAGTGCGGCGAATGAGATCGCCATCCTCGATCGTCGCCCCCATGGAGGGCGGCAGCGTCGCCGATCCCGATCCGGACGAGGGTGGTCCTCCTCCTCCGGATGCAGCGCGGAATCCCCGGTTTGCCATGACGGCGGTGACATTAAGGAACTATCAGCCCGCGGACAAGCCGATGGCGGGAGCGCGGTGCGCAAACCCTCGTTACCGCACGTGTCCTACACTCCCGGACCCGTCCTCCGACGAGATCTCCGCCGCGCCCCGAAGGGCCCTTCCGCCGCGTCACCAAACCGGCCAAAGCGAAGCTTCGTTTGGTCGGACCAGAGGTCGCCGTGGGGCGGACGCCAACCGGGAAACGCGCACCACGCGCTCGGTGAGCCGCCAGGTCTCCGAAGGCGGGACGGCGGGAATCGAGAGCCGCGTCTGGCACCGGCCCCGCCTGCCCCCGGTGGACCCGGTCGACGACCTGGCCCCGACCCACGCAAACCGCAACCGGTCCGCCCGGTACGCCCGGCAAGCCGAGCTCCCGGCCGTCCCGTCCCGCCACCGCCCTCGACCTGTTGTCTCAGCGCCACATCGCCGGCCCGCCCGCCGGCGTCGACGTCAGCCCCACCTCCGCGGCCCGGCCATGGGCCACCTTGCCCGCCTCGAAGCGGGACCTGCGTCGCGACGACCGTCGGCGCGCTGTCGCCGAGGCGGGCCGACGTCGACCGAGGGTCGTGATAAAAATCGCCTATCGGGTTGAGCGCACGTGTGACGGACCAACGCTTCGGGGGTCACCTCGAAACGCCGGCTCCCGGCGGAGTAGTTCGACGGCGCTCGAAACAGTCTGCTTTGAAGCCTCTCGTGGTCCAAGCGGCGAGTCGCGGCCCCCGCGGTCGAGCCCGAAGGAGAGCAACCCGTGCGCGCCGTTAAGCTCCTGGAGAAGACGATTCGCCCCGGGTTTCCGCCCGCGTACTTCGGCCGCAAACCCGACCGTACGACCCGCTGTGACATCGGCCGAGACGGCAGCGAGGTCGTTGTCGCCGATGGGCACGAGCTCCACCTGGAGGGTCCAGAGGGGTGCGCTCGGTGGGACGCTCCCCTCGTCCTCCCGGGATGGCCTGACGAAGCTCTCGTGTCCGCGAGCCGCTTGCTCGTGTTGACCTCCACGGTCGAATACCACGCCAGAGGCTTCCTTGGCCCTGCCCTGCTCGTGGACCGAGCAACGGGAGTCGCAATCGCCGAACTCCGAGGCGAACGCGCTGCGGTTTACGGCGAAGACTCGTTTCTCCTTGGCCTTGAAGGGTACGACTCGTTCGACACCTGGCTGATTGGCCCCTCAGGTGACGTCCAGGATCGCTGGCGCAGCTATGGTCACTACCTCGTCGACGGCGATGACACCGTCCGCGTCATTGAGTCGGATCGTCGAACTCCGACTGACTCGCACGTCGTTCGTCTTCGGCCGGGCGGTGTGATTCAGCTCGGTGACCGCCTGATGGGATGCCAGGCCGGCGCCCCGGTTTCGCTCGCCGACGGAACGGCGTTTTTCGTTGATCGCGGGACCCTGTGCAGCGTCGGGCACGACCTCAAGAGAAACGTCGTCCGGGAACTACTCCCTGTGACCGCCACCGACGACTGGCGGTATCACGGAAAGGTCGCCCTCGAGGGGGCTTCGCTTGTCGTAACGATTCTCGAGAGGCCAGACAGAACACAACCCGCGAAGGCCCCGGGCGACAGGGTTCACCGGTGGCTCTTTGACATCGGCAGCTGAAGCGGTCGACCGCGACACAGACATCGGGCGTGTAGGCGATGCCTCAGCTCGCTCCCCTAGATGTGATCGGCCAACACGTTGTTTACGGATTCTTCCGTAGACGCGTGATGGGTGGAATCCCTCCGAGGCTACCGTGTTCTCGTTTCTCGTTGTAGTGGCGGATGTAGCCGGGTAACCGTCTTCGCCTGTCGCTGCTGCGCCGATAGGGGCGCTCGTAGGCCCATTCGCGCAGCAGCGTCTGGATGAAGCGTTCGGCCTTTCCATTGGTTCGCGGCGTGTACGGCTTCGTAAAGACGTGGCGAATCGCGAGTTCTCGGACGGCGTCGCGAAACGGATGCGACCGGTAGCCACCACCGTTGTCGGTGAGGATTCGTTCGACTCGGATCCCCTGCTGTTCGAACCAGCTGACGGCCCGTCGCAGAAACGCAGCGCACGTACCCTTCGTTTCGTCGTTCAGAACCTCGACGTAGGCAACACGGCTGTAGTCGTCGATGCAGACGTGGACGAACTCCCAGCCGCGGCCTCGGTCCGGATCTCGGCCCAGGCGAGTGCCGGTCACACGGTGCCCCGGCCGGCCGAAGCGGCCGAGTTTCTTGATGTCTAGGTGCAATAAACCGCCGGGCTCGGCGTGCTCGTAGCGATTCGGCGGCTGAGCTGGCTCGAGGTCTCTGCGTCGGCTCAGGCCTGCGCGATGCAGTACACGAGAGACGGTCCTCTGCGGCATCCGAAGACGCTTGGCGATCTGTCGCTCGCTCATACGGGACTGTCGCAGGTCCAAGATGGCATCGACTCGGTCCTTGGGCAGCTGGCGTGGGCTTCGGTGCGGACGGCTAGAACGGTCCGAGAGCCCCCGCCGGCCTTCGGCGTCGTATCGCCTCAGCCACTTGTAGGCTGTCTGACGGCTGATTCCGAGCGACCGAGCCGTCGCTGTGACCGACCATCCCTCAATCCGCACGCGGCGGACGAGGAGCTCTCGACTTCGCGGGCACGTTCGTGCACCACTATGCAGGTTCATCTGGTTTCTTTCGGGTTGGTGGGGTTTAGGCACCATCACCGTCTCCCGAAAGAGCCAGGTGAACAACTATCCCGGCCTGTAAACGACGTCTTGGCTCATCACACCTAGACGCCGACTTTCTTGGCGGCCTTGGCGATGGCGGCGGCGGATTCGAGCAGGTCGTCGGGGCTGTGCCAGGCGCTGACCTGCAAACGCAGGCGGGCGCGGCGCTCGGGCACGACCGGATAGCAAAGCCCGTGGGCCAGAATCTCCGACTCGGCCAGCATGTTGAGGACCTTCTGCAGCGGCATGGCGTCTCCGATCATGACGGTCATGATGGGATGGCCGTCGCCCGTCACTTCTAGCCCCTCGCTCTCGAGCACCTCGCGCATGTCGGAGATGTTTTCGTCGAGCTGCGCCCGCGGCACCTTCTCCAGGGTCACCCGGTCGAGGGCCTCGACCGCGGCTACGGCCATGCACGGCGACAGCGCCTCGCCGAAAAGATAGGGCGTCGACTTCTGGCGAAGCCAGTCGACGATCGGCGCGCTCGCCACGGCGTAGCCGCCCATGCCGCCGCCCAGCACCGGCGCAAAGCTGCCCGTGATGACATCGACCCGGTCCATGACCCCCGCGAGTTCCGCGCTGCCGCGTCCGTTGTCGCCGAGCACGCCGGCGCACAGGGTTTCGTCGACCACGACGACCGCCTCGTATCGGCTCGCGAGCTCACAGATGCGCGCGAGCGGCGCGACCTCTCCCGAGAACGCGAACACGCCGTCGGTCACCACCACGCGAAATCGCGCGGTCTTCGATCGGCGCAGCTTGTCCTCCAGGTCGGTGATGTCGCCGTTTTTGTACGGCACGACCCGACTGCTCGACAACCGCGCGCCTTCGAGCAGGGACGGGTTGACCCACGCGTCGCAAAAAATCAGGTCGCGGTGGTCGAACAAAGTCCCGAAGAGCCCGATGTTCGCCAGGTAGCCGGTCGGAAAGGCCACTGCGTCTTCCCGGCCGTAGAATTCGGCCAGCGTGCGCTCCAGGTCCTTGTGCACGGTGCGGGTGCCCCCCAGCGCTCGCGACCGTGGAATGCCGAGCCCCTGCTCGTTGAGGCCGCGCATCGCAGCGGCCCGCAGGTCCTGATCGTTCGCGAGGCCCAGGTAGTCGCCGGACGTAAAGTCGGTGCCGACCCGCGCCTCGTCCTCGGATTCGAACGCGACCTCGGTCTTTTTGAGGCCGGCCTGTTCCAGTTTCTTGCTCTCCTTTTCGAGAAGAGCCAGCAGCCCCTTGCTCATCGTTCTTCCTTTCCGGGAACGTTCGGACGTTCGCTGGTCGCAACGAACCACACGATGGCCGACGCGCAGTGCTGCCACGCGACCTCGCGGGTACTCGAGACGCGCCGGCAATAGGACTCGATCGTTTGGGCGAGCTGCTCGCCCTCGAGCTCATCGGGCGCCGCCTTCAAGCTCATCTCGAGGGCCAGATTCGCGTAACGCCGGCGCAGCTCGCGCTCGAAGCGCTCGCGAAAAGTGCCTTTGCCCTGCGCCTTCATCAGGTCGAGCTTTTCCTCCTGCGAGATGAGGGTGTCCTCGCCGAGGCGGTTCGATATGAGCACGTCGGAAACGGTCTGGCAGACCCGCCGCTGGGCATCGGTGCCGGTCCGGCAGTTGCGGGTCGCCGCCTCCATCAGGCACTCAATCTTCAGACTCAGAAGCGGTGCCCGGCACTGGCTGCGCTCGACGAACAGCAGATAGCGATACGCGTTGAGCAGCCGGGCATCGTCGATGCTGCGCATCGCCTCGAGCGCCGCGGCAATGCCGCGCACCCGCACTTCGGTCCGATACGGCGAGGCGGCGTCACCGGTCGCCGGCTCCTCCGCGCGCAGCGGCAAGGCCGCTATCAGCAGCGCCAGCAGCGCCAGCAGTGCCAACCTCACAGGCGCCCTCGCTTCGTCTGGTAGTGCTCGCGGAATCGCTGCACGAAATTCACCAGATGCACGTGGTACGGATAGACCTCCAGCAGGTCGCCCCGCTCGCCGAGCCAGTGGTGGCCCAAAAACAGGTCCGTATCGCGCAAGAGCTCGAGTTTGGCGAACATAAACGCCGGGTCGCCGACCAGGGTCTCGACCTTGCCGTCGCCCTCGTCCACCAGGGCGGCCTGCTCACTGTCGAGACGACCATAGCCAAAGCCCGGGGCGACCAGTCGAGCGACCGCTTTGGTCAACGCCATCTGGCCGTTGGGCTCGACCGCCACCGCGGGCACGATCATCGACCGCACCGGCAGCGACGCCCCCATGAACGTAAACTCGCTCTGTACCGGCTCGGCGGACCGCCCGGACTCGACCATCAGGCATTGAAAACTCGTGATGTGCGACGGTTCGGGTAGCTCTTTGCCAGTGTCTCCGCCCGGCAGCTCGCGGATTTCTTCGAGTCGTCGGCGCCTGTCGAGCACGTCCGCCACGTCGCCGTCGATACCAACCTCGTCGAGGTACTCGGCCCCCTTGGTGGCCAGGCGCAGGCACGCATCCCTGGGCGAGTCCCAGTGCACCTGAAACTCCCGGCAGGTTCCGACCACCGGGGGATAGGCCGGATTGAACAACAGCTGGCCCAGCACGTGAATCAACGCCTGGCTGGGGCCCTCTTCGCCTTCGATGCGAGCGACGTAGGGCATGGCGTAGAAGCGATCGAGGCAGCCCACGCCGGAAACGTCTTCGTCGGGCTCGGGCAAGTTGGTGAAGATGTGGTGCGACGCGCGGGCGGCCGCCGCCGTCGACGCGTACAGCTCACTCGCGAGGGAGTCCGACGCGTCCCACTGCTCCTCCAGCCGGTCGCCCAATCCGTCGAACAGGCCGGTATCGGTTAGTCCCTCTTGCTTGCGCTTTACCAGCCGCCAGGCGTAGTGCAAATACGGCTCGTCGAGCTGGCGCTTGAGACAGACCTCTTTTTCCTCGTCGTCGTCGTCGTCCGCGCAGTCGCCCAGATCCTTGGCGTAGCCGAGGCGGTAGGCGCGATACACGAGCTCGCAGCCCATCTTTATTTCCTTTTTCTTGGCCGGGGCCGCCGCCTCGTCTTCGACCTCCATGCCCTCTTCGGCAGGGCAAAACTCGCTGTTGGTCGTCGCCTCGGGAGGTTCCTGCAGCTGGGCGATGGCCCGGTTGTCGAGCGGCACCAGAAACACGAGCAGCGACACCAACACGTAGACCACGTGGTGCACGGCCGGCGGCAGCTCGATCAGGCGACCGCGCCCGACCACGAGCTCGTCCAGGCAGATTTCTTCCAGTTCTTCTTCCGAGCCCCACCGCAGACGGCCCGCGATGATCGCCAGGTACGAAGCGCTCGGCTCGCCCACCCGCCAGGCCCGGTAGGCCGCGGTGCCGGCTACCACAGCCAGCATGCTGGCGAGAAACGTCGCCCAGTGCCCCAGAGGCAGCACGTGGTCGGCGCTCAGCAGGCCGCCGAAGCCCGCCGCGATGGCAGCTACGACGAACAGCACCGCGGAAAAGCAGGTCTTCGCGCCAACCCAGTTCAAGGCTCTTCGTCCTCTTCCTGGAGCGTGCTCACCACCTTGTCCTCGATGGTGATGCGGCGGTTCTTCGCCTTCGCCTCGCGCAGCGCGGACTTCTGCGCGGGCGTCAAACTGCCCTGAAACATAGGCGTGTCGCGGGCCGGGGAGTTGCTCGCGTGGCTGCACAACACCACGTTATCCGCCACCTCGGGACTGTGTTTCGCGATCTCTTTGTAGGCAGCGAAGGCGCGCCGATAGCCGAGCAAGAAGTTGCTGTCCTTTTGGCCATCGGCGTCGGTGTGGCCGTGGACCACCAGCATGCGCCGGGTGAGGCCGCCGGTCTCGAAACTCAGCACGGTGCCACCTTCGACCGAGAACAGCTCTTCGAAGACGTCGACGCCCTGCGCGGTCATGGTGGCGTTGCCGGGCCGAAACAGAATGTCCGCCGGCAGGTTGATCATGCGGGCGGTCTGGTCGCCAATCGTTTTGGTGACCCCTTCGCTGGTCCCCTGATTGATCGACCAGAGGATCACGAAGAACACCATGATGATGGTCATCAGGTCCATGTAGATGATCTGCCAGACCTCGGTCTTGTCCCGCTGGCTCGCGCGCGCGAGGCCTGTCGGGCCGTACTGTTTCACTGGCGCACCTCGATGCGAACCCGGTTCTCGATGAGGACATCGACGGCGCGGCAGAGAATCTCGAAGTCGTAGTCGAGAGCCTTCATGCGCTGGTCAAAGCGGGACGCGATGATCTTGTAGATCGAGGCGAAAACCGCGCCGTACAGGGTCGTCTTGAGGGCGAGCGCCAGCTGCGGCGCGAGGAACTCGACGGTCACGTCGGCGCCCAGGCTATCGAACATGCCAATGAGACCAACGATGGTGCCAATGAGGCCGAAGAGCGGCATGGCGCCGGCGACGAACTCGAGGTGACCGGCCGAGTAGTCGTAGAGCTCGTGACACTCGACGTAGTAGGCGTGAACGATGTAGTGACCGGTCTCGGAGCCCTGTTCCTGGTCGGTCACCGCCTTCAGGTCCCGCACCAGCTGGATGTCGGGCAACTTGACCACCGAGCCGGGCTCGATCGGCCCTACCTGCACGTTGCCACCGCTGTCTCGACGCAGCTGGATGACCCGCCGCAGCGGTACCAGCGTCTCCTGGATTTCGCTGGCCCGCGGCAACACGTGCTTGCTCGAGAAAAAGATGGTGAACGACCCGAGAAACAGCTTCGCGAGCTCGGCGCCGGTCACGTAGACCAGAAGAGCGAACGACACCAGCATCATCGCGAAGAAGAAGTTCTCGGTGACGAAGGCCAGGGTCGCAATGGCGAGAAGGCCAAAGAAGCCGAGCAACCCCGCCAGTCCCGCGCCGGCCGCAGACTCGTTGATCGCGAGCTTCGACTTGCTCACCGTGCGCAAAAACAGCGACCGGTCGCCACTCATACTCTGGTCCCCGGCGAGACCCGCCTTCGGTTTCATGTCGTTCGCGTCGTCCATCACTGTTGGGCTCCTAGTTCGAGTCCCCGCTCTGTGTTTCGGGCTCGTCGGTCGAGTTCTCTGGTGAATCGGTGGGTGGTCCCGTCGGGTCGTCAGCGCCGGGCGCGACGGGCTCGGGTGGATGCGGTTGATCGCCCGGGGCGCCGCTTTCGAGCGAGGCATCTCCCGCCGGGCCGTCCACGCCCGCTTCTTTCTCGCGCTCCGCTTCCTCGAGTTCGAGGCGCTGCCGCTCGATGCGTTCGACCCAGACCGGGTGGTAGTCGACCGACTGCTTGACGGCCACCGCTACCGCGGCCAGGGCCGCCGCGGTGACCACCGCGAGGCCAATCTTGCGCAGGCGACGAACGCGCGGCTGTTCGATGCGGCTCGAAAAGAAACGCGACAGCCAGACGAGGCGGTTGCGGATGGTCGGACGCAGGTAGAGGCGGTCGCTGCGAGTTTGCGCCGGCCACTGAGCCGCCTCCTCGATCATGCGCGACGACACGCTCTCGAGCTCCATCGCGGTAGCGCGCGCGGTCAACGACGCCGTCTTCTCGGTGTGGCTGTAGTAGAGGTACTGGACCAGGTGGTCGCCGGCGAAGTGCAGGCACGCGTATGCGTCAGCCACCGCCGTCGACGTTCGGCTCATCGCGTTGCGGCGCACGTCGCGCAGGAAATCCCAAACGACCCGCAGCGGGCGCAAGCCCCGCTGGGTGAGCTGGTCGATGACGAGGGCCATGGTACCGAGATGGTGGTCCCGGCGTTCGATAGCGCCGAACTCTCGGGTCAACGCGCCGAACAAGAAGTCCTTGACGTTGGCGTCGAGCTCGTCGTGGAGTTCGTCGGGGTCCGGCGCGTACCAGGCGTAGTGCTCGGCGAGAAGCTCGCGGACCACGTCGAAGTCGCCGTGGTCGTCCGCGATCAGCGGCACCAGCTCGTCGCTGCTCAGTGGCGCCACGTAGCCGAGCAGCGTTCCCTGGCCAGAAACCCGTCGCTTGTTGGACTGCGGGCGAAACTGAAAGCCACCGAGCAGCTCTTCGCGGACCTTGTGGGCCTTCTTGAGTTTCTTGCTCGAGCCGGGCAGCATGAGCCCCCCAAGCCAGGAAGGAAACAACTCGTCGAGTTCCTCGGTGTCGTCGGCGTCGAACAGCTCGGCGTCCTCGGCCTCTTCGCTGTCGTCGTGCCGCTTTGGCCGGACCGACAGGTCGAGACCGAGAGCGAGCTCTATGAGCGCTCGGTCGACCACCACGCGATGCTCAACGCCCGCGCCGCCGTAGGAAGCCACGCCCGAAACCCGCGTACTCGGATAGAAGCGCAGCCGCGAGCCGATTCGCTCGGAAAAGCTCCAGCCGTTGCGCAACGCGTAGCCGCGAAAGTAGCGGTCGAGTTCCTGGTGAACCGGGTTGTCCGAGTCGGGTTCGCCCCAGACCAGGCGATCGTCGAGATAGGGCGCGAGGCACTCGACCCACAGCGCAATCCAGAAAAGCGCCAGCAGCGCGACGATGGGCGCCAGCACGATCAAACTGGAGGCGAGCGACAGCTTGAGCTCGGCCGAAAGCCAGCGATGCAGCCAGATATACGGCGCGAGATACACCAGTACCTTGAGCGCGCGCAAAAACGCCAGCCACAGCCATTCACCGACGAGTCGCATGACATCGCGGTGACCGACGCGTTCGAGGGCGCCGAGGGGCGGAAACACGAAGCCCGCCATGTCGAGCAGCGCCAGGCTGGCCAGCACGCCCCCCAGCAGTCCAACCGCCCATTTCCAAGGGCCGTGCAGAAGCAAAAACTCCGGGAGAACCTCGCCGCGAGCGAACACCACGCCCAGGACGGCGCAGGCGATGCTCAAGATTCCGGCCACGCGCACCGCTGGAAGAGCCAGCACGCGCTGGGGCCGCGAGCGCAGCACCAGCAGGGCACCGGCAAGCGCCGGCAGCCAGAGCCACAGAAGAAACGCAACGACCGCTGCGACCACGGCGCCGTGGGTGATCGTCTCGGGCACCGCAGCGGCCTCGGCCAAATCCGGCTTGTCGCGCCCCTGCAGCAGCGGCTTTTGGTCCAGCAGGCCACCGTGGCGCAAGACGGGGCGGAAGGCGCGCACCGCCTCTTGCTTGACCGCGACGAGACTGGTGGCCTCTTTGCGCGACAGCGCCCCCTTCACAACCAGGGCAGGTGTCCAGTTCTCGTAGAGTTCGAAACGAAGAGCGCGCTCGTCGAGGGTTGCCAGCAAGATGAGGTCGGTGCCGACATCGACGGGCGCGTCGGTGAGCGAGTACTTGAGAACCTCGAGTTCTCGAAGGCGTTCGAGAACGCAGTCGCGGTCGTCCTGGCACTCGCCGAGCCGGGCGTCGGTTTTGTCCACCGTCACCAGCCGCTCGTAGCCGTCGAGCTCGGCCTCCAGGTACATCTCGAATGCCTCCGCTTGCCAGCGGGGAATGGGCGCCTCGGCGCTGACGAACACGGCAAGCGTGCCCGGCTCTTCCTCTTCGTCCTCCTCTTCCTCTTCCTCTTCTCCCTGCCCGTCGCCCTCTTCTGGCTGGCCGGTGTCGCCGGACTCGGCGTCACCCGAGGCTGGAGCGTCCGCCGCTGCCAGTGCATCAGCGTCCTCCGGCTCGGTGCTGCCTCCTGCCGAGGCGGGCGCCCCCGATGCGGACGGGGCCGGGGCTTCGGGCCCGGTATCGAGCACCTCGCCGGTCTGGCTGGGAGGAGCCTTCGCCTTTTGCGCGGCTGCGGCGGCGGCCTGCGCCGCGGCCTTGCGCTGCTGTGCCGCCTTGCGCTGCGCCGCGGCCTTGCGCTGCGCCGCCTTGCGCTGTGCCGCCTTGCGCTGCGCCGCCTTGCGCTGCGCCGCCTTGCGCTGCGCCGCTTTGCGCTGTGCCGCCTTGCCGCGCCCGGCCTTTCGTTGCGTCGCCTTGCCCCTGTTTTTCGCTCCCGCCTTGCGGCGAGTCCGCTTGGGCGCAGCCTTGGTTCGCTTCTTCGTCGTCTTTCCGGCGTTCTTTCGCGCCGGTTTCTTCTTCGCTTTGGCCGGCGCGCGCCGGCGCTGCTGGGCATCGTCACCGTAGCTGGGAACGGTGAAAAACAGCCCTGCGCACAAAAGCAGGCATGTAAGCGTTCGGGGCACGCTATCGGACTTTTTCGGGTCGGGGCACCTCGCCCGAGTCGAGCCAGGTCCAGCCATAGTGCCCGCGGAATGCCCGATGTCTTCAAGTTTTTTTGCTCGGAGTTGCGGCGACCACTGATGGTGACAGCCCTCCCACCTGGACGCTCATAGCCTTGCACCCGTCTACGCCATCGACCGCGTCGCACGAGCGCTCGCACTACACTCGTTGTCGTGCAGGTTACTTGCCGGAGCTGCGGCGCGGTCATTCCGTCCGACAACATCAACCTCGACCGCATGGTGGCCAAGTGCGGGCAGTGCCACGCCGTGTTCCCCGTCGAAATACCGGGTGCGAACGCCCCCCGTACGGCGCGTCCGCCGCTGACGCGCCCGGCCTCGATTGTGTACGAGGAAACCGAGGTTGGCGAGACGGGAGCATTCGACGGCTTCGCCTATCGCAGCAACGCGCGCCCGGTCGACAAGCGGTTCAAGCTCACGTGGCGTTGGTGGACCCGGTCTACCTGGTTCCTGGCGTTCTTCGCGGTGTTTTGGAACGGCTTTCTCGTCGTCTGGTACACCGCGGCGTTTTCGACCGGCGGTCCGCTGGCCATGAAGCTCTTTCCGTTGATTCACGTCGCCGTCGGCGCGGGCCTCGGTTACTTCGTGCTCGTAAAGTTCTTCAACCGATCTCAGCTCGTGGTCGACGAAAACGGCGTGGGCGTTTCGCACGGCCCGCTGCCCTGGCCGAGAAAGGCGCCCCGCGTGCATCGCTCGGCCATCGACCAGCTCTACTGCGAGGAGTACACGAGCCATCGCCAGAACAACCGACCCATTTCTGCCTACAAGGTGATGGTGCGAACCGTCGACCGAGCCAGGATCGAGCTCGTCCGCGCCCTCGACGATCCCGACAAGGCGCTCTACATCGAGCAGCTCATCGAGCAGGCGCTCGCCATCGAGGACCGTCCCGTGCCCGGCGAGCTGCCGCGCTAGCGGCCAGCAAAGAGCGAAGCGAGAGCGCCGGGCTTTCCGGAATCTTTTGCGTCGCAAAAGTCAGAAACCGTAAAGAGCGCGCCCTTCGGACACGCAACTGCCCGAAACAGGCGGTTCCAAGGTGGCACGGCGAATGCTCTTCGAAAAAGGCGCCATGCTGACTGGTGAGCAAACCTATCCAGCCCGCACCCTCGATTGCGTCGCCCAGGGCCGCCGGCGCGCGTTCAAGGCGTACCTCGTCGAGGTCCAACCCGGCGTGCACGTGGTCGAGGACTACTACCGACCGGTCTTCTTCGCGCACAGGTGCTTTTGGCGCTTTCGCGACGGCGGCTGGGTGCGCAGTGGTTCCTGGCTCGGGCCCTGGCACGAGGCCTCCGCGCGCGACATTCCGGCCGAGCTGAGCGCGCTGCCCGAGCCCGATCGCTATGCCTTGTTTCGCGGCCCGCGAAACGCAACCCGACACCCGATCCCCGAGTCGGGCGCCTGAGCACAAAGACGCCCACGTCGGGATGAGGTGCGAACAACTCGCACCTCGCGCAGCGCGGTCGTTGCGAACCTTTTGGGCGGGCAACCGTGTTCGCGTCGTTTATCCTGACGTGAGCGCGTGGCGACGGTCGGGGGTAACAGGTTCAAGCGCGGCGCGGCTTCCGCGCCCGAGACGGCGACGGAGGGCGAGCGCGCCCCGGCCTGCGAAATCGAGCAGGAACGGAATCGCCTGCGCGAAGAGAACCGCCGCCTGCGCGCGGCCCTCGACCAGCAAGAGCGCCTGCATCGGGAGACCCAGGCCCTGGCCCGGGTCGGCGGCTGGGAGATGTCGGTCGACTCCGGCGACGTCGCGCTGACGGACGAGATCTATCGCATCTATGGCCTCGATCCGTCGCAGGGACCGCCCGCGGTCGCCGAAGGCATCACGTTCTACGACGAAGCCGACCGACTCCGGCTCGAGGCCGCCATTGAACAAGCGTCCGCCGACGGCACTCCCTGGGACCTCGAAGTCTCCCTTACCAACAAACGGGGCGAGCGCCGGCGCTGCATCAGCCGGGGGCGGGTCGTCACCCGAGATGGTCGCCCCGCCGTGCTCTACGGGGCCCTGCAGGACATCACCGACCAGCACGCGCGCATTCGGGAAGTCGCCGAGCTTACCGAGCGGCTGACCCTGGCCACCGAGTCTCTCAAACTCGGAGTCTGGGAATTCAACGTCGCCGACGGCAGCCTGGTGTGGGACGAGCGCATGTTGGAGCTCTACGGGATCGAGCGCTCTGCTTTCTGCGGCACCTACGACTCGTGGGCCAACGGAGTGCATCCGGACGACCTCGACCGGGCCGCGCGCGACGTCGAGCGGTCTCTCGAAACCCGACGGCCGTTTCACTCGATCTTTCGAGTGGTTCGCCCGAACGGCGAGATTCGCTGCATCGAGGCCAACGCCAAGGTTCTGGTCGATCCCGACGGTCAGCCCGTCAAAATGCTGGGCGTCAACCAGGACGTGACCGACCGCGAGCGCGTCAATGTCGAGCTCCGGCGCGCCAGCAACCTGGAGTCTCTGGGGGCGCTGGCCGGCGGCATCGCCCACGACTTCAACAACCTGCTGTCGGCGTCACTGGCCAACGTGCAGACGCTGCGGCACTCGGTCGAAGACGATCCCGAGGCCCTCGAAGCCGTCGACGACCTCGTCGAAGCGGCCGGGCGCGCGCGCGACCTGACCAACCAGCTCACCACCTTTGCCAAAGGCGGCGCGCCGGCCAAAGAAGTCATCGCCCTGGCAAAGCTGGCCGGAGACGCGGCCGCGGTTGGCTTGCGCGGCTCTCGGGTGCGGCTCGAAATCACCGGCGACGTAGGCGACGACGAGATTTTGGGCGACCCGGCGCAGATTCAACAGCTCTTTCAGTCGCTGGCCGTCAACGCGCGCGAAGCCATGCCGTCGGGCGGCGTCCTGACCCTCGAGCTCGCCCGCGTCACCATCGACGCCTCCGATTCGCTGGCTGCCGGCGACTACCTCAGCGCCACCCTGCGCGACACCGGCTGCGGCGTTCCCGACGACGTTCGCGACCGCGTCCTCGACCCGTTCTTTACAACCAAACCCGGAAAGCGCGGCCTGGGACTCGCCGTGGCCCAATCCGTGGCCGCCCGGCACGACGGCGCCCTGACCCTCGAAACCGAAGTCGGCGTGGGTACCGCGGTGACGGTGCTGCTGCCCTTTGCAAAGGCGCGCCGCATCTCTCGGCCGATCGTCGCGGCGGTGCCCGAGCGCACGCCGTCGGTCCTGGTGGTCGACGATGAAGCGCTGGTTCGGCGATCGCTTCGGCGCGTTCTGCGCCGGGCCGGCTACCAGGTCGACGAAGCAGCCGACCAGGCCGAGGCCGTCGACTTCGTCGGGCGCAAGCGCGCGGCCGGCGACTACTACGATGCGGTCGTCATGGATCTGACCATTCCCGGCAGCCCGCCGGGCGAGGACATTGCCGCGCAGCTCCGCGGCATCGACGCACGCCCGCGCTTCATCGTATCGAGCGGCTACTCCGACTCGCCCGTCATGGCCCGCTACCGCGAGCACGGCTTCGACGCCCGGGTGGCCAAGCCGGTTGCGCCCGAGAAGCTTCTCGAGGAAGTCGCCAAAGCCGCGGGCACCCGGCGCAGCGCAACCTCTCACAGAGCCTGACGCCCGCCGATTGTCTCGCGGGCGGCTTTCTCTACGCGAACGCGTTTTCGCCGGTCAGCGCTCGGCCAAGTGCCAGCGTGTGCACCTCGTGGGTGCCCTCGTAGGTGTAGACCGTCTCGAGGTTGCACACGTGGCGCATGATGTGGAACTCGCCCATGATGCCGTTGCCGCCCAGCATCGAGCGAGCGGTGCGCGCCGCGTCGAGCGCCATGGCCACGTTGTCCCGCTTGAGCCACGACACCTGGGTTGGCGTGAGCGAGCCCGCCTGCTTGAGGCGACCGAAGTGGTGAGCGAGCAGCAGTCCCTTGCCGATGGCGTTGTGCATCTCGACCAGCTTTTGCTGGGTGAGCTGAAAGGCCGCGAGCGGCTTGCCGAACTGCTCGCGCTCCATCACGTACGTCCTGGCCCGCTCGTAAACGCCCATGGCGGCGCCGACAGCGCCCCAACCAATGCCGTACCGAGCCTGGGTAAGGCATCCGAGCGGCCCCTTTAGTCCGGTCACGCCGGGCAGCATGTTGCGAGCGGGCACCCGTACGTCGTCGAGCACGATTTCACCGGTGATCGACGCTCGCAGGCTCAGCTTGCCGTGAACCTCGGGAGTCGAGAACCCGGGCATGTCGCGCTCGACCAGGAATCCGCGAATGACCGGCTTGTCGGCGCCATGCTCCAGTGTCTTGGCCCAAACGATGGCCACGTCGGCGATGGGGCTGTTGGTAATCCACATCTTCTGCCCGTTGAGCACGAAGTCGCCGCCCCGCCCCTGCTGCTTGGCGTGGGTACGCATGCTGCCGGGGTCGCTCCCGGAGTTCGGCTCGGTGAGGCCAAAGCAGCCGATGGCCTCGCCTCGGGCCATGCGGGGCAGCCAGGCCTCCTTTTGCGCGTCGTCGCCGTACGCGAAGATGGGCCACATGACCAGCGCCGTCTGCACCGAGCAAAACGAACGCAGCCCGCTATCGATCTTTTCCAGCTCGAGCATGGTGAGCCCGTACGCCACCGGGTTGAGCCCGGCACAGCCGTAGCCCTCGAGCGGAGAGCCGAGAAGGCCCATGGCCGCAAACTCCGGGATCAGCTCCTTTGGAAAGGTGCCCCGCTCGTAGTGATCGACGATGATCGGCGAAAGCTGGCTGCGACAGAAGTCGGCGACCGACCGGTGCGTGAGCGTTTCCTCGTCGGTCAGCAGTCCGGCAAGGTCGAGCAAGTACGGGGTTGCGTTGGTTCGAGACATCTCAGCTCCCTTGGCGATTGCGCGGCGCGATCAGTCGGCGGCCGTCGTGAATGTCGATATCTGGCTCGTCGAGGCCCTTGCGGTCCCAGAGCTGGCACGTGACGGGTTTGTGCATCTGGTCGAGGCCCTCGCAGTAGTTGGTGAACTGGCACCGGCGCACGTCCTCGGCTCGCCCGGCGGCGAGCTTGAGAAACCAGTCCGGGTCGGCCAGAGACTGGCGGGCCGACGCCACGATGTCGGCGATGTCCTCGGACAGAATCGCCTCGGCCTGCGCCAGGGTGGAGATGCCGCCGGCGACCACGAGCGGCGTGTCGAGCCCCGCCTCTTTCAGGCGGCGGCGAATCTCCCCCGCGTCGGGCACGTTGCGCGAAAAGGGTCCGCGCTCGTCGGCGCGAACGGTCGGCATGCACTCGAATCCGCTGCGTCCGGTGTACGGATACGCCGCCGCTCCAACCCGGGGCTGCTTCGCATCCTCGAACTTGCCGCCGCGCGAAAGAGACAAGAAATCGAAGCCGGCCCGAGCAAAGGACTCGGCAAAAAAACCGGCGTCGGCGACATGACTGCCGCCGTCGATGATCTCGTCGGCCAAAAACCGCGCGCCGACCACAAAGGCCGGCCCGACCTCGGAGCGCACCGCGTCGAACACCTCCAGGGGCAGTCGAACTCGCTGCTCCCGAGTGCCGCCGTAGCCGTCCCGACGGTCGTTCTTCGCCGACAAAAACGACGCCATCGTATAGGCGTGGGCGTAGTGCAGTTCGACCCCGTCGAAGCCGGCCCTTTCGGCCCGAGCAGCGGCCGCGGCAAAAAGCGGCGGCAGCGTCTGCGGCAGATCCCGGATCTGAGGATCGTCGACGTCCGTCACGCGCTGGCGGGCGCCGAAGCGCAGCGCTTCGAGCTCTCGCTCGTCGAGCACTTCCTCCAGCCCTTGCGCGTCGAGCGCGAGCAGCGCCGCGCGCACGTCGGCATCGGCCTGCTGGCCCGTGGCCGCGCGATGTCGCTCGGTGAGGGACAGGTATCGGCCCAAGAACGCCTCGCCCGTGGGCCGGCGGCGAATGCGAAGAAAATCGATGAGCTGAATGAAGACCCGCGTGTGGCCGTCGCTGGCCTCGCGGATCGCCTCGCAAAGCTCGCGAAGCCCGGGCAGGAAGCGATCGTGACCGATGCGCAAAAGCGGCCCACTCGGCACGTCCCGAATGCCCGTGGCTTCGATGACGATGGCTCCGGGGCGCCCTTCGGCAAACCGCCGGTACCAGTCGATCACCCGGGGCGTCACCCGGCCGTCCTCGCTGGCCCGCCACGGCACCATGGCGGGAATCCACGTGCGCGTCTCGACCGACAGGCGCCCCCGATCGAGAGGCTGAAACCAGCGCGCGCGCCGGGCCTCGTCGGCCGAGATCGGCTCGACCAGCGGCAGCGCGTGCTTGACGGTGGGAGACGGACGCCACATACGCTATGCGGAGCGCGACCGGAGCAGGTTGCGCGCAATCACCAGCTGCTGCACGTCGGTGGTGCCTTCGTAGATGCGCAGGGCGCGCACGGAGCGGTACAGGCGGTCGACGACGCTACTGCGCAGGGTGCCAATACCGCCGTGCAGCTGCACCGCGTCGTCGATCACGCGCTGCGCCGCCTCGGTCGCGTACGACTTGGCCATGGCCGACTCCAGGGTGATGCGCTCTTTGCCCTGATCGTGTTCCCACGCGGCGCGGTACAGAAGCAGCCTGGACGCCGCCAGTTCGGTGGCCATGCGGGCGAGCTTTTGCTGCACCAGCTGAAACTCGGAAATCGGCTGGCCGAACTGCGTGCGCCCCCGGGTGTAGTCGAGCGCCTCGTAGAGAGCTCGGGCCGCCATTCCGGTAGCCGCCGCGGCGACCGTCGGGCGCAGGCGGTCCAGCGTTGCCATGCCGAGCTTGAAGCCGTCGCCCTCGGCGCCGAGCCGGGCGTCCTCGGCGACTCGGCAGCCCTCGAACGCCAGCTCGCCAAGCGGGTGCGGCGCGCTCAGCACCAGCGGCCCGGCAAAGCGAAAGCCAGGCGCGTCGGCGCGGATGGCAAAGCACGACACGCCGCGGTGTCCGGCGTCCCGGTCGGTGCTGGCAAACACCGTGTACACGTCCGCGATGCCGGCGTTGGAAATGAGCGTCTTGTGGCCGGTGAGCCGGTAGCCGCCGTCCGCTCGGGTTGCCACGGTTTCGAGAGCGCCCACGTCCGAGCCGGCGTTGGGCTCGGTCATGGCAAAGCCGCCCATGGCGCCGCCCGCGAGAATCGGGGCCGCCCACGCTTCTTTTTGCGCGGGCGTTCCGCCGAGCAAGATCGGCATGGCGCTCAGGCACTGCAGCGCGAACACCTCATCGGCCAGCGGGGATGCCCAGGCCAGGGCCTCCCGCACCAGGCAACACGCGCGCAGATCGAGCGGATCGATGAAGCGCAGCAGATTGCCCTCGGCCAACAGCGCCAGAATGTCCCGGGCCTGCCGGCGGCCGTCGTCGTCGGACAGCGGCGCGTCGAGCGGGTCGATCCGGTCTCGCACGAAGCGGCTTACCTCTTCGGCGAGCTCCAGGTGGTGCGGCTCCAGCAGCGCGCGAACAGGTCCCGGGTCGATGGCGAGCGTTTGCGGCATGGTTTGGTCTCGTTAGCGCGCGAAGGACGGCTTGCGCTTGGCCATGAAGGCCTCGTAGGCCTCGCGAAAGTCCGGGTGCTGCATGCAAACGGCCTGGGCCTGCGCCTCGACCTCCAGAGCGCCCGCAAAATCCATGACCGACTCGCGGTTGAGCAGATCCTTGGTCATGGCCAGGCCAAACTGCGGCCCGCTGGCCAACGCCTCGGCAAACGCCGACGCCTCGCCGGCGAGCGCATCGGCGGCAACGACCTTGTTGTACAGGCCGATGCGCTCGGCTTCTTGCGCCGACACGAACTCGCCGGTCATCAAAAGCTGCGTCGCACGCCCGAAGCCAATGAGCCGGGGCAAAAGCCACGCGGCCCCCATGTCGGCCCCCGAAAGCCCCACCCGCGTGAACAGGAACGCGATTTTGGCCTTCTCGGACGCGATGCGCACGTCGGCCGCCGCGGCGATGACCGCGCCGGCGCCAGCGACGGTGCCGTTGAGGGCCGCAACGACCGGCCGACGGCACGACCGAATGTTGGCGATGAGCGCGCAGGTCATGCGCGTAAACTCGAGCAGGCCCTCGTAGTCCTTTTCGAACAGTCTGCCGATGATGGTTTCGACGTCGCCGCCGGAACAAAACGCGCGGCCGGCACCCGTGATGACGATGGCGCGCACCCCCGGCTCGGTGTCGAGCCGGGCGAACGTGTCCCGCAGCTCGGCGTACACCTCGAACGTCAGCGAATTGAGGCGGTCGGGCCGATTGAGAGTGATGGTGGCGACGCCGGTCGCCTGGTCGTGGGCGTACAGAAACGTGTCAGGTGAAATGCTCATCGCGTCTCCTTGGTCTCTTGCGCGCGGCTCGCGGCGCTCTTTTCGACGGCTTTGCGCACGCGGTCCAGCCGGTTGGAAAGCTCGGACTGACCGCGCGGGCCGAGCTCAGCGAACATTTCCGTGAGCAGGGCTTCGTGCCGCTCGACCTCGCGCTGGGCGACGCGCCGGCCGGCCGCGGTTAGGCGAATGATGCGTTTGCGCTGGTCGTCCTTGTCGGCGCGCCGGGTGACCCAGCCCCGCGCCGACATTCGATCGGCCAGGCCGGTCACGTTGCCCGCGGTCACCAGCAGCGCGTCGGACAGCTGGCCCGCCGACATGCCGTCCGGGTGGCGCAGCAGCTGCGCCAGCACGTCGAACTGGGCCAGCGTCACGTCGGACTCGGCCTGCGAATGCCTGACTTCGCGCAGCACCAGCCCGTAGCACTTGGCCAGCCGAATCCACAAACCGATGGCCGACTTCTCGTCGGCCTTTCGCTGCAGCGCGCTCACGGGATGGCCGCCGTCGCCTCGATCTCGACCTTTGCGCCCGGTTCGAGCAGCGCCTGCACTTCGACCAGCGCCATCGCCGGGTAGTGGCGTCCCATGATGCGGCGATAGGCGGCACCGACCTCGGCCAGCTGCGCGTTGTACTCGTGGCGGTCCACCACATAGATCGTGAGTCGCCCGACGTTCGACGCTTCGCCGCCGGCCTCGCGCACCACGGCCATGGCGTTGGCCAGGGCCTGTTCGAACTGGGCCGCAAACCCGTCCGACACCAGCTTGTGCTCGGCGTTCCAGCCGATCTGACCGGCGACGAACAGCACGCGCGCGCCGGCGGGCGCAAGCATGCCGTTGCTGTAGCCCTTGCTGGCCCCGAGGGACTCAGGAGAGATGCGGGTCATGGTCACGTCGCTTTGCCTCCTCCGTCGAGCACGATGATCTGGCCGTTGAGCGCGTTGCCCGCCGGACCGGCGAGGTGGACCACCCAGGCGGCCACTTCGGCCACGGGCAGCAGGCGCCGCTGCCCCGCGCTGCCGAGCACCGCGGCGAGAGCGGCATCCTCGTCGTGGCCCCTGGACATGGCCCGCTCGACGGCACCGCGCGTCATTTGCGTATCGATGTATCCCGGGCACAGGGCGTTGACGTGAACGCCGCGGTCGCCCAGCTCGGCCGCCGCGGCCCGCGTCAAACCGACGAGCGCGTGTTTGCTGGCCGAATAGGCCGCCAGGTACGGAGCCGACGACACGCCGGCCACCGAAGCCACGTTCGCAACCCGGCCGAACCCGCGCTCGAGCATGCCGGGCAAACACGCCTGGATCATCAGGAACGCCCCGGTTGCGTTGACCGCGAAGGCCTGGTCCCAGACCTCGCGGGTCATGCGCGCCATCGGCGCGGTCGGAGCGATCCCCGCGTTGTTCACGAGAATGTCCACCGCCCCCATGGCGCTCTCCGCCTCGCGAACCGCGGCTCGCACCGACGCTTCATCGGTGACATCGCACGGAACCGCGTGACACCGCCCGCCGGTCGCCTCGGTCACAGCCGCGGCCGCAGCCGCGAGGTCGTCGACGTTGCGGCCAGCCACGGCAACCGTTGCCCCGGCCTCGGCCAGGGCAAGAGCGATGGCCCTTCCGAGTCCGCGACCACCCCCCGTGACGAGCGCGGTCTTTTTGGATAGACTCACTCTATTGCTTTACATCTAAAGCATTCCCGCGAGCAACGATTTCGTCGTTGCTTTCACCTATCGGCGCGAGATGTTGCGCGCGCCAGCGGCCGCCTACCCCCGGTTTTCGCGATCTTGTCCGCCCTCTTCGCAAGCCTGCCAAAAGGCATCGTGCAGCACCTGCCCAAGCACAGCGATCGTCGCCCGCCCCTCCTCGGCCGTTGCCGCGGCGGGATGGCCAAAGTACGCCTGGGGCCCACCGGCTTCTTCGAAGGTGCTCTTGCCCGCCCGTATGGCGGTCGACAGCGACGCGGGATTGCTGGGCAGCGCCACCCGCACGTCTTCTTTGACCAGCTCTGGACGCGCGGCCATCACGATCGAGCCCTCGTACTGGCCCGCGTGGCACGCGCCGCTTTTGAACTCGTCGGTAAGGCGAAGCGCCCACGGCTTTCGCGTCACGTCGGGATAAATGACGCGCAGCGACGTGGACTCGTGAAGCGCGGACTGGGCCGCGCGAATCGCGCCGATGTGGGTCGGGTCGAGATGCGCGTTGGCGCACAGCAGATAGCGCACGCCATGGTCGGCGAGGCCGCGACCGATGTCGGCAATGAGCGCGGTCTCGGTTTCGGGGCTCACGCTAATGGTGCCGGCAAAGCCGTCGGCAAACCCGGCCGATGTGTACGCGAGCGGCGGCAGAAGGCACGGCTCGTAGCCGCGCGCTTCCAGCAGCTCGGCGCCGCGCTCGGCCATCGCCTCGGCGATGATCACGTCGGTCGACAGGGGCAGATGAGGGCCGTGGGCTTCGGTCGCCCCAATCGGCAGGATCGGTACGAAACGAGCCTTGTCGCGCGCGGCGACGTCTTCCCAGGTCATGTCGGCAAAGCGGTGCACGGGCGACAGTGTGCGCCGGCCGGGCCGCGTTTCGCAAAGCCAAAGGTCGCCAGCAGAGGAATTCCATGGAGCTGCCCGAGAACCTCAACGTAGCCAACTACTTTCTGTACGACCGGCTGAGCGAAGGGCGCGGCGACCGCACCGCGCTGATCGTCGACTGCGCCGGCGACTGCGCCGGCGACGGAACCGCGCGTCGGTTTACGTACGCCGACATGGCCGCCCGCGCCGACCGGTTCGCACGGGTATTCGTCGAGCTCGGTATCGAGCCCGAGCAGCGGGTGCTCATCGCCGCCCGCGACGGCGAGGACTTCGTCGCGGCGTTCTTTGGCGCGCTCAAGATCGGCGCGGCCGTCGTCATGGTCAACCCCGACGTGTCGCAGCGCGAGGCCAGCTACTTTTGCCGGTACACGCGCGCCAAGGTCGTCGTGGCCTGCCCCGAGGCCGCGACGCGCTTTGCCGGCGTCGACGATGCGCCATTGCTTCGTCGCGTGATTGCCGTGGGCGACACCAGCGAGGTCGCGCCCGACGACGGCCGGCTGTGCCGCTACGCCGACCTGGCGCCCGAGGACGTCGAAGCGGCCGGCGGCCAGGTCGAAGCCTTTTCGACCCACAAGGACGACCCCGCGATCTGGCTGTTTTCGGGCGGCACCACCGGCGAGCCCAAGGCGGTCGTGCAAACCCACGGCTCGTTCGTCAACACCACGGTTCTGTACGGCCAGAACGTGCTCGGTATGACCGACGGCGACGTCACCCTGTCGGTGCCCAAGCTCTATTTCGGCTACGCCACCGGCAGCAATCTGCTCTTTCCCATGTCGGTCGGGGCGACTTCGATCCTGTTTCCCGAGCGCGTCACGGCCGAGCGCCTGTTCGAACTCATCGACCGCCACCGGCCGACCGTTCTCATCAACGTGCCCACTATGGTCGGCAAGATGCTCGCGTCCGACAATGCGCACGACGCGGACCTGAGCTCCCTTCGCGTGGCCACGTCGGCGGGCGAGGCCCTGCCCGAGGCCTTGTTTCGCCGCTTTAAAGACACCTGGGGCGTCGAGCTACTCGACGGCCTCGGCACCGCCGAGATGTGGCACGTCTTCATCAGCAATCGGCCCGGCGACGTTCGGCCCGGTACCCTCGGCAAGGCGGTCCCCGGGTTCGACGTCAGGGTCTGCAACGACGACGGCATTCCGGTCGCCGACGGCGAAACCGGCTGGCTTTGGGTGCGCGGCAAGTCGCGCGCCCTCGGCTACTTTCAGCAACACGACAAGTCCTGTCACGCCTTTCGCGGCGACTGGTACATCTCCGGCGACATGGTGCGGCGCGACGCCGAGGGCGTCTTTACCTACTGCGGCCGCGGCGACGACATGCTCAAGGTCGGCGGTAAATGGCTGGCACCGAAGGAAGTCGAAGGGTGTCTGGTGCGGCATCCCGCCGTCGAGGAATGCGCCGTCGTCGGCGTGACTGACGCGGCGGGCCTGGTCAAACCCTACGCCTTCGTTCGCTCGCCCGAGCCGGTCGACTCCCTCGGCGAAACGCTCAAAACCTGGGTGCGCGACCAGCTCGAACCCTACAAGGCACCGCGGGTCGTGGTGTTCCTCGATCAGTTCCCCCGTACCCATCTCGGCAAGATCGACCGCGGCGCGCTGCGCAAGGACGCCGCGGCCCTGGGAGGCTCACAATGAAGATTCGCGTACTCGGAGGCGGCCCCGGAGGCCTGTACACCGCCATTCTCGCCAAGAAGCGGCACCCGGACTGGGACGTCGAGGTTATCGAGCGCAACGGCCCGAGCGACACCTTCGGCTGGGGCGTCGTCTTCTCCGACGAAACCCTCGGCAACTTCGAGGTAGCCGATCCCCAGAGCTATCACGCGATTACGTCCGCGTTCGTCCGCTGGACCGACATCGACACCTTTGCCCGCGGCGAAGTCGTGCGCAGCACCGGCCACGGGTTCTGCGGCATTGCCCGGGTGCGTCTGCTCGAGCTGATGCAAGAGCGCGCCGAGTCGCTCGGCGTGACCGTTCGTTTCAATACCGAAGGCGCTCACACCGATTTCCCCGACGCCGACCTTGTCGTGGCCGCCGACGGCATCAACAGTCGCACCCGCACCGCGCTCAGCGACGAGTTTTCGCCCTCGATCACGCCCGGCGCCGCGCCCTTCATCTGGCTCGGCACCGACAAGAAGTTCGACGCCTTCACGTTCATCTTTCGCGAGAACGACCACGGCACGTTTCAGGTCCACGCCTATCCGTTTTCGGACGACCGCGGCACCTTCATCGTCGAAACCGACGAAGCTACCTTTGCCAGGGCGGGCCTGGCCGACAAGACCACCGAGCAAAGCGTCGCCTACCTCGAGGACCTGTTTCGCGACGACCTCGACGGCGCGCGACTTCTGAGCAACCGGTCCAGCTGGATTCGGTTTCGCCGGGTCGAAAACGCCCGCTGGCACGCCGGCAACGTCGTGCTCATCGGCGACGCCGCTCACACCGCCCACTTCTCCATCGGCTCGGGCACCAAACTCGCCATGGAAGACGCCATCGCCCTGGTCGATGCCCTCGACGCATCCGACTCGGTGCCCGAGGCGCTCGCGGCCTACGAACAGGCGCGCTGGGTCGACGCCGCCAAGCTTCAGCGCACCGCCAAGGTGAGCCAACGCTGGTTCGAAAACGCCGGGTTGATGTTCCGCTCGCTCGAGCCGCTGCAGCTCGTGGCCAGCATGATGACGCGCAGCAAGCGGGTGACGCACCAGAATCTGCGCCTGCGCGATCCCGCGCTGGTCGACCGCCTCGACGCCTGGTTCGCCGACAAAGCCGGCGCTCCGGCCGACGGCGCGGTCCCGCCGCCCATGTTCACGCCGTTTTCGCTGCGCGAGCTTCGGCTCGAAAACCGGGTCGTGGTGTCGCCCATGTGCCAGTACTCGGCCGTCGATGGAACGGTGGGCGACCACCACCTGGCCCACCTCGGCGCGCGCGCCCTGGGCGGCGCCGGGCTCGTCATGACCGAGATGACCAACGTGAGCGCCGACGCCCGCATCACCCCCGGGTGCGCCGGCATGTACGCGCCCGAGCACGTCGACGCCTGGAAACGCATCGTCGACTTCGTGCACGGCGGAACCCGGGCCAAGATTGGCCTGCAGCTCGGCCACGCTGGCCCCAAAGGCTCGACCAGGCTGCCGTGGCAAGCCGGGGCCGATGAAGCCCTCGACGACGGCTGGGAAACCATCGGCCCGTCGGCGCAGCGCTTTCGCGACTGCGCCCCGCTGCCGCGCGAAATGACCCGCGCCGACATGGAGCGGGTTTGCGAACAACACGTGCGCGCCGCTCGCATGGCCGAGACCGCCGGCTTCGACGCCCTCGAGCTGCACATGGCCCACGGCTATCTGCTGTCGAGCTTCATCACGCCGCTTTCCAATCGGCGCCGCGACGACTACGGCGGCAGCCTCGAAAACCGAATGCGATTCCCGCTCGAGGTCCTCGAGGCCGTCCGCGGCGCATGGCCCGCGGCAAAGCCGCTGTTCGTGCGCATCTCCGCGTGCGATTGGGTGCCGGGCGGCATCGACGCAACCGATGCGGTTGCGATCGCGCGCCATCTCGCCGAACGCGGCGCCGACCTCATCGACGTTTCCAGCGGCCAGACCAGCGCCGACGCCCGGCCTGAATACGGCCGCATGTACCAGGCGCCGTTTGCCAACCTCATCAAGCACCACGTCGGTATCCCGGTCATGGCGGTCGGCAACATTCAGGGCTGGGACCACATCAACACGATCGTCGCCAGCGGCCGCGCCGACCTGTGCGCCCTGGCCCGCCCGCACCTCGCCGACCCGCACCTCACGCTGCACGCCGCCGCCGAGCAAGGCTGGGACATCCCGTGGCCCGAGCAATACCTGGCCGCGAAACCGCGCCTGGGTTAGCGGCGGTCCGGGCAGATGGCGAAAACGAAAGCCACGACTGCAAAGCAACAGTGTCCGGTTTTCGGAGAGTGATTTTCGGAGCGTCGCGCTATCTGCGCGAATACAGCGACGTGTGTGAAGCGTCACTGGCACGTGATCGCGTGGCTTAGCTAGCCAAGTTAGAAGCGCGTGCACGACCTCGAACTGCGCGTCATGATGCTCCCCAGGAGTTTCCGGTGCGTATCGACACTGTGCCCCCACCGCTGGGAGCCGCGCACTCGCCCCGGGCCAGAGATGGCCTGCGGTGCGACGCGTGCGGCGGCCCCCGCGATATCAAGAGTCCCCACGTGCTCATCGAGCACGCGGGCGTCCGTTCGTTTTGCTCGAGCGCCTGCCTCGAGGTAGCGCGGCGCCCGCCCCCGCCGCCCGTCGAAGAACCCACCGAGATGCGCGCGAGCAAAAAGCTCACGCTGCTCGCCATTGGGCTTGGCCTGGCAACGCTTACGCCGTGTATGTACCCGGCGGCGGGACGCCGCAGCAGCGCCAAGGCAGCAGCCGCGCCGCGGAAAACACCCGCGCCGCCGCCCCAACTGCCCATGCACGGCCCGCCGGAGCCCACCGAAGAGGAGCGCGCCGTCGCCTTTGCGTCGCAGCTCGCGTTCGACGCCTGGGTTCACCCGCTGCCGGGCCCCGAGCGACGCATGCCTCGTCGCCACAGCCGCGCTTTCGGCGCCGAGCGCCCGGGCGATCGCCCCATCGAGTGTCGCTCGGGCCATTGCGGCGTCGACCTGGGCGGCACCATCTGGGGCGAACCGGTGCTGGTCGTCGCCGACGGCCGCATTTCGCGCCTCAACCGCGACCCGCGGCGCAGCGGCGGCAAGTACGTGCGGGTGGCCCACCGCAACGGAACGATCACCAGCCACTACTTTCACCTGGCGGCCATTCCCCGGCGCCTTCGCGAAGGCTCCCGGGTGCGCACCGGACAGATCATCGGTCTCCTCGGCGAGACCGGCGTCGAAAACTCCGGGCCCCACCTTCACTTTGCCGTCTCCGTTCGACCAACCCCATCGTCCGGCGAGCACTACATCGACCCGGAGCCACTGATTGCCCTCTGGCCCGTCAAGGACGGCGACCCCAAGGGCTGGGCCAAGCCCGGCATCGAGCCAGGCGTGCCTCTCGGGGCGACCGGCGAACGCCGCACCGCGCGCAAATCGAAGCGCAAGCGGCTGCGCCAACGACTGCGCCGCACCGCGGGCCGCGCTCGCGAAACCGACGCACCGAGCGACGCGGCGCCGGGCGCGTCGACCGAGATCGCAACCCCGCCCGCCGCCGCCGGTCAAACCCTCGACCTCGGCGACTGAGTGGCTCCGGTCACGCGGCGGCGCGTTTGTGGCGTCGCCCGCCACAGGCCGTCGCCGGGGTTGCCACCGCGCTGCCGCTGCGTCGCTTCAAGCGCTTGAAACGACGCTAGCGACGGACTGGTCCGCGGCTTGCTCTAGGCCGGAGCATGAAGCTGCTGGGGCTCGCCGTTGTCATCGTTTCGCTCGCTCTGTCCGGGCTGATGGTGCTCGCTCAGAAACCGGCGCCGACGCCCGAACGCGAGACTGGCGCTCGAGCGGATGATCCGGTCGCGGCGTCGCTGCGGGCCGAGCTTGCGCAGCTGCGAGCCGAGGTCCGTGCCCTGCGGGCGCACAGCGAACGCCGGCAGCACGCCGCCGCGGCGCCGGCCGCGGCCGTGCCGGCGCCCCACAGCGCGGCGATCGACGCACCCGCCGCGCCCGTAACCGATCCGCACGTGCAGCGCCTGGCCGAGCTGCGCGAACAGCTCGACACCGCGCCGCGCGACTTCGACGCCGAGCGCACCGTGACCGGGCAGCTCGACGACGCCTTCGCAAGGATCGACGGCCTCGACGTCGCAACGGACCACGTGGTCTGCACCGCTGACGTCTGCCGAATCTCCCTGGCTCACGCCCAGGTCGACTCCGGCATGGACTTCGTCGCTCGCGCCATGGACACGCCGCTTTTGGCCGGCGAGTTCATCGCCTTGCCGCCTCGCGAGGCCGGCGAGGCAACCCAACTGTTCGTTCTGTCGCATTCCGCGACCGAGTAAATCAACGGGCCCCGCGCCCACATCAGGAGAATCCCGTGAAACGCCTTCTTGCCCTCATCGTCCTCGTTCCCGCGCTGTTCGTCGCTGGCCCCGCGTCGGCCAACGATTCCGACGTCCGCTCGACCACCGTGCCCGCCTCGGCCTGCACGCCGATCGATACAACCCAGGCCTCGCGCGTGCGCATGTCGAACGGCGCGTGGGTGTTCCGCGGCAGCAGCACCGGCACCGTCACCTTCTACTGCGCCGTCGACTTCAACGCCTACACCAAGAGCAACAACACCAACGACAACGACGTCAGCGGCTTTCGCGTTTTCTTTCGCGACAGCGACGCCGGCGGCAACGCCTCGCGGGTGACCGCCCGGCTCACCTACCGTCGGCCCGACGGCATGTACTCGGCCGGCTCGACCTGGAGCTCGAACGTCACCAACACGACCGCCAATACCGCCGGCTACCACCAGAACAACCACGACGTGAGCTTCGACGGCGTGTACTCGTTCCTCGTGACGCTGCGCCGCACCAGCACCAGCCAGTCGCCGGCCTTCTCGGGCATCGACTTCTGGATTCCCCCGGTCGGCTGAGCAACGCCCCCCCGCATCCGCCCGGGAAACGGCCGGCCGCTGCGAGGCCCTTTTTTCGCCCAATCCGTCCGAAAATAGAAAAGCCGGCGGGACCCGAGAGTCCCGCCGGCCTTTCGCTTCGTGGTTACGCGAACGGGTTCGCGAAGCCAGCTTTAACTTTGGTTTTGACCTTGAGACCTTTTTTCTTCATGGCTTAGCTCCTTGCTTGGGGGGTCAAGCCGATGCCGACAGAGCACCGGCGATGTTGGTAGGTAACCATGATGAAACCGACCACCACAATCGAAGTCGCCCCCTCGTCGACGACAGCCTCTAACAGGAAAAGCCGACACCCCAACAGGTTTCCGTCGGGAAAACCGATGACTCGCGGTCTCAACCAATTTCGGGCTAACTCAGCCTGAGTGAGCGGAAACGCGATCTGTTGCCGGTTTCACGAAGACCATCGTCGCTCCGTCGCGAGGCTAGGTATGGGCGATCACAATGAGGGTGCCGGCCCGGCGAAACACCGTTTGCATGACCTGATCGCAGGTCGCCGGGTCGAGGGCACCAAAACTCTCGTCGAGCACGATGACCTCGGATCCCTGGAGCAGGGCCCGCGCCAGGAACACGCGACTTCGCTCTCCGTGTGACAGCTGCCAGCCGGTCTCGCCGACCATCTGCAGCAGACCACCCGGCATGCGCTCGAGCAGCGGGCCAAGGCCCAGCTCCTCGCACAAGTCTTGGGCGTCGGCGCAGTCCTGGGGCGTCGGCGGCCACCGCCGCGCAACCAGCAGGTTGAACAGCAGCGGCGCGTTGAACACGTGGTTTTCGTGAAACTGCGGCGCGCCGGCCACCCGGCGCCGCCAGCCCGCCTGGCCGAGACTGTGGCGATCCAGCCCGCCGGCCAACAGCAGGCCGCCGTCGGGTTCGCGCACGCCGGTCAAGCACGCGCCCAGCGTCGACTTGCCGCCGCCGGACGGCCCCTGGAGCAGGAGCCGGTCGCCCGGGCGCACGGTCAGCGCACAGTCGCGAAGCACCGGCTCGACCCGCCCCGGATACCGATAGGTAAGGTCCTGGGCCACGATGACTGGCCCGACATCGTCGGTCGTCGTCGCCGGACCGTGCACGAGCTCGGGGGCTCCGACGCGCTCGCGCTTTCCGCCGGCGGCAAACAGATCGCGCACCTCCGCCCAGCTCACCGCGACTCGGGCGAGCCGCTCGCTGCCGGTCGCAAGCTTGGTGAGGGCCGCGTAGCCGAGCAGCGTCCCGGCAACGGCGAGCGCCAGCTCGGTCGCCCCGGTCGCACCCAAAGCCACCGCCGGCGCCAGCACGGTCATGGCCACCAGAAGCCAGCACCGCGGCACCGCCGCCACGAAGCTGTGGCTTCGCTCCATGCGCTCGGACGTCTGCACGAAGCGCGTCAGATCGCCGTCCTCGCCGCGGTGCCAGTCCTCGGCTCGCTCCTGGGCCAGCCGCGTTGGATGCCCGACCATGCGCTCGACGAGGTCGTGGGTGTGCGCGACCCGCAGGCGCGTCCAGGCGCGGCGATCCTTGAACAACCGCCGCGCCAACGCGGCCAGCGCGACCGACGACGCCACCAGCGCCAGGGCCTGGAGCAGGCCCCCGGCCCCGTAGCCGAGCATCAAACACGCAACCGTGAGCTCGCCGAGACCGACCGGCATCCACGGCGCTCCGCTGATGAGGTCTTCTTCGAAGGTGTCGGACTCGATGACCCGCCCGAGCAGCTGGCCGGCGCCACTGGAACGCACCTGATCCGGCGACAGGCGGGTCGCCCCGACGAGCAGGCGGCGGCGCAGCAGGGTCGACACGTCGATGCTCAGCTCGACGAGGGCCCAGTTCGACAGCAGCTGCAGCGGCACCCGCCCGAGGGTCAGCAGCACGAAGCCGATCAACCAGGCCGCGTCCATGTCGCCCCGAAACGCGCCGTAGCCAATCATCCACCAGGCGCCGACGAACATCAGGTACTGCAGCACGTAGCCGAGCAAGAAAGCGACCGTGCGGCGCGGCGCGCCCACCTGGCCGAGATGCCGGCGAAACGAGGCCTCGGCGGGCAGGCGCAAAAGCCACACGCCGCCGACGCCCTTGCCCCCGAGGCGTTCGGTGAGCAGCGCTTTCGTCGCGCGCTCGGCGCGGGCGCCGCGCAGGCGCAAGCGCTTTACGAACCCGTCCACCTCGGCGGTCTCCGCCGCCTCGACTTTGGCGCGCAACCCGCGCGCGACCTCGGACGAGCGCACCCGTCGAACCGCGCCGTCCGGCGCGAGCACCCGGGTCCATCGGCGAGACGAGCGCAGAACCGCGATCAGGCGCCGCTGCCCGCCGACATCGATTTCCATCAGGGCGGGGCCGCAGCCCGCAACCATCTCGTCGACGTCGCCGTACAGCGCTCCGACCGACTCGAGCTCGACGCCGAGCCACTGGCCCAGGCTTTCGATCCACTCCTCGAGGTCGTCATTGGATGCCGGATTGCCGGCGCCATGCCCATCCGACCGGCGCTCCGCGGGCACACCGGCGGCGCGCGCCAGGGCCTCTGCCGCATCGGCCGCGTCGCCGAGCGACCACGCGCTTCTGGCCAGCGCGCTCACGTCTCGACCTCGTCGGTGCCGTCGCGCAAAACGCCGCGCTCCATGCGAAGGTGCCTCCAGCGATCGCCCCGCCACAACCCGGCAACGGTCCGCTCCGCGGCGCTCAGGCGACTGTAGTGCGAGCTGGCGTCGAGCAGCAGTTGCGCCGGCGCGCCGTCTTCGACGACCTCGCCGCCATCGACGACAATGACCCGGTCGAAGTCGCGGGTATCGGCAATGTCGTGCATGGCGCACAGGAGCGTGGCGTTGCCCCAGTACTCGCGCGCTCGGGCGAGCAGCCGCCGCCGGGCCGTGGCATCGAGACCGCGAAACGGTTCGTCGAGCAGCACCAGCCGGGCGCCCGGGCGATGCATGGCGCGGGCGAGCCGAACGCGCTGGCCTTCGCCGCCCGACACCCGTCCGCCAGACTCGCCGAGAGCCGACTGCATGCCCTCGGGCAGGCTCTCGAGCAGCGGCGCGAGCTCGGCGCTTTGCACCACCCACGCCGGGTCGGGCGGGGCGGTCCCGGCCTCGGCCCCGTAGCGAAGGTTGTCGAGCAGCGGGCGGTTCCACAGCTGCACCGCCGGGTCGACCCAGGCGGTCTGCGCCCGCAGGCGCTCGATGGAGCCGCCGGTCAAGGGCTCGTCGTCGATCAGCACCCGGCCCTCGCTGGGTCGATGCCAGCCGAGCAGCACGCCGAGCAGGCTGGACTTGCCGGCGCCCGAGGCGCCGACGATGGCGACGTGCTCGCCGGCCGCGACGGCGAGATCGACGTCGTCGAGCACCAGGTGGCCGCCGGCCCGCACCGTGACCCCATCGAGCTCGATGCGAACGCCACCGGTGGCGCCGCGGCGGTCGTCGGCCGCCCCGTCGGCGGGCTCGTCTTCCCGGGCCCCTAGCGGCTCGGCCGCGCGCAGGACCCGATTGTGGGCCTTGGGATACTCGAGAATGCCGTTGGCGATGGACAAGCCGACCTCGGGCATGCGCAGCGCCCAGTAGGCGACCAGCAGCACGCCGGTGATGCTCGAGTCGGCGCGCACGTAGTCGACCACCAGCCAGGCCGCCAGACCAAACGTCACGGTTTGCTGCACCGCGAACTGCCCGGTAATCGCGCGACGAGTCGACAGCGCCGCCTCTCGCCAGCGCACGAGCAGCTCCTCGTGGGCGCGGCGAAGCGCGCGAGCCAGGCCGTGGGTCCGCAGCGGCACCGCGCCGACCATCGCGTCGAGATAAAACCGCGCCAGCGCGCCGGCGTGGGTGCGCTTGCGCAGCTCGCGCTCGGCCAAGAAGCGCGAAATAGCGAAGGGCATGAGCGCCGCCGACAGCGCGAGGGCAATCGACAGCACGGGCGAGGCCCCGGCAATCAACACCAGGCCCACGCCGAGCATGACCGCTTCGAGCACCCGCCTACTCGTGTGTACGCCCAGCCAGGCGGCCTCGCGAACGTGGTGCAGCGCGTGGCCGCGATCGGCCATGTCCGACACGGGGCGGCTGCGAAAGTAGCGCACCGCTAGCCGCGGAATCTTGCGCAGAAAGCGCATGCGCAGGCGTATTTCCATGTTGCGGCCGAGCCGCAGCGCCCCCTGCACCGCGAACAGCTCGAGCGTCACCATGCAGCCGAGCAGCGCGAGTAGCGCACCGGCTGCGTACCAGCGCTGTTCGGCCGTAGCGAGCTCCGTCTCGATGCCGATCAGGTTGCGGTACAAGAGGATCTCGACCACCTCGCCGACCGTCAGCAGCAAGAGGGCCAAAAGCAGCGCGCCAATGGCGGCGATGCCCTCGGCGCGGACCAGGTCGAGGACGAGTTGGCCGGGGCGCGGCGACCGGTCGAGGACGACCGCATCGATCTCGGGCGTCGGTTCGACCGCACCGTCATCGATGGATGGGTCGCCGTCGCCGTCGCCGTCAGCGTCTGCCCCGTCTGCTCCCGACAGATGCACCACGACCGCGCCGCGCACCTCGACGTCGCCATCGTCTTGCGCCCGCGCGCTCCAGTGCGCGTCCGAGATCGCGTCGCGGTCGCCGGCTTCGACCCGCGCGGTCAGGTCGCGAACCGCCGCGTCCGCCTCGTTGCCGCGGCGCAGGCCGCCCGCGGTAACCAGAGCCTGCACCATGCGGGCGGCCGCGTCGAGAGCGGCCGTGGCGCCGCCGGTAACGTCGCGCAGCGCCCGCTCGACCAGGGACTCGCACCGGCGCACCCCGAGCGTTCGCAGCCGCTCGAGCAGCGCGTTGGAAAACGTGTCGCTGGCCGCCCACTCGGCCCAGTCTTCGATGCCGACCGCCATGCGGTGCACGTACAGCCAGCGCTCCAGCTCGCGCCGGTGCATCCACCGCCGACCGTGTCCGGGGTCCATGACCTGCACCCACGCCCCCAGGCGTCGCCACACCACCACGAAGTGCGGCGAGCCGTCGGCCTGGGTGACGACGGCAATGGCGGGCAGCGCCTCGGCGGCGTCGAGCACCAGATGGTCGGCCGGCAGGATGAGCTGCTCGGCCGGCATACCGAGCTGCTGGGCCAGCTCTTCGATGGTGTCGATGGACGTGCCGTCGACGTCGGTTTGACACGCTTCCCGCAGTCGCCCGTAGTCGAGGTGAGCGCCATAGCCGCCGAACGCCGCGATCAAACACGCCGGCCCGCAATCGGTGGCCGACGTCTGAACGACTTCGGGGATCAGCGCGGCGCGGCGCCGTTTGAGGGTCGCCGCGGTCATGGAGCCGTCGCGACCGGTCCGCCGTCGCCGCCGGAAAAAGCGCGTCCGGCCGCCCGCAGAATCAGGTCCAGGGGCGTCGTCGTCTCAACGGCGACTTCCACCGAGCCGGTCATCCCGTGGCGCAGGGGAACGGCAAAGTCGCGCGCGTTGGAGATATCGAGCTCGACTCGAATGCGTCCCTCGCGGGCTTCGCCGGCAACCTTTGCCACCCGAGCCGTCAAGGTGCCAAAGCGCGTCCACGGAAACCCGTCGAGACGCACTCGCGCGCTCTGGCCCCGGGCAATGCGGCCAACGGCATCGCCCGCCGGATACATCGCGACCACGCGCAGGTCGCCCTCGGGCACGATGGCGGCGACGAACTCGCCAACGTCGAGCACCGCCCCGACGCGAATCTCGCCCAGCCGCCCGACCTGACCGGTCACCGGCGCAACGACCACCCGCCGCTCGATCTCGCGCTCGAGCCGCGACATGGTCGCCTCCGACAGATCGAGCAGCCCCTCCAGCCGCGTAAGCTCGCGGCCGAGAGCCTGTACCTGTCCTCGCTGGGCCGCCAGGGCTTCCCGGGCCTCGGCCTCGAGCCGCTCGATGCGCGTGCGCATGGAGTCCGCCACCGCGCGGCGCTGCTCCGCGCGCGCCCGCGCCACCGACGCCTCGGCTTCGGCCACCGTGCCCGCCCGGTGCAGCGACTCGCTGCGTCCCGCCTCCTCGCCAGCCGAGCGGGCCGCAACCTCCGCCTCGCGAAGCGCCGCCTCCGCCTCGCGGGTCAGCGCCCGGCCGCTGCGGCGCGACTCTTTCGTTTGCGTCTCGGCGACCGCGATTTGCTGGCGCAGCACCTCGAGCTCGGCGCGAAGTCCGTCGTACCCAACCCGCTCTCGCTTGAGCTCCAGACGGAGCAGTGACGAGTCCAGTTCGACCAGTGGGGCGCCGGCCTCGACGTCGTCGCCCAGCTGGGCGCGCACGGCCACGACCTGACCGGCCACCGGCGCGGCGACGCGGTGAGTCTGCGCCGACGTTTCGAGCCGCGCCGCGTCCGAAACCTTTTTGAGCTCCAGGGGCGCAAAGGCCAGCCAGGTGCCCCAGGCCACCAGCAGCCCGCCGGCCGCCAGCAGCCACCAGACACGCCCGCGCCGAGACGATTCGAGCAGGCGCAACGACTGAGAAAACAGCGCCGGCATCGCCCACCTCTTACCACACGACCGGTGCCCTAAGGAGCCGAAAACGATGGCCGGGCAGCGGGGGCCCTCGCCCAGCCCGAGGGATGCGATGCGAGGTTATCAATCAGGCCTACCCCCCGGGCAGGACCGGCCGGCGGCAGCTCTCGCCGGCCCAAGTAACAGAAGCAGCGAGTTGCGACGCAGCGGCGAGCGCCCGTCGCTGGAGACCTTGGCGCCCGCCGCTAGTGACCTGGGCTCGGCACCGGGCACGCCCAGGCGGTAAAGCGCTCGGGGTTGGCGATGTGCTGCTCTTTGCACCAGGCCTCGGCCCGAGCGCGCAGGTCGTCGCCTTCGGCGCCGCCGGTGAGCTCGGCCAGCACAAAGCGCATGGGCATCGTGAACAGCGCCCCCGGACCGTCGAGCGGCATAAGGCACGCCTTCATATGCCGGCGCATAGCGTCGGCATCGCCCTCGAGACCCGCTACCAGGCCGTCGATGTAGTGGCATATACCGCTCGTGTACTCGGGAATGGCCCGACGGCCGCGACGCAAGAGGTTGCGAAAGCGACGGACCCGGCCCAGGTACTCGTCGCGCCGGTCCGGGTGTAGGCGCGCCGCGCCGATCGAAGCGCGCGCGCCGGCCTGGACCACGTACGCAACGGTGCCCGGCACCTTTGCCACCGACGTGCCGCGCATGCGGTCGGCGAACGCCATCACCCGGTCGCTGGCCGCCACCGGGTCGCCGCGGTACGCCGCGATCTCCGCCTTGATCACGGCAAAGAAAAAGTCGTCCACGGTGGGCTCGTCGGTCAGCTCCGGCTCGTGGATCGAGACCAGCCTTTCCGCGTGTTCGGGTTGGTCGGCCGCGAGCCACATGAACGCGCCCGCCTGGCGGCCAATGTTGGTGACGAGATACTGGTTGCCGCGCTCCTGCGCGCGCCGCAGCATGGCCGGCAACATGGTCGTGAGCTCGCCAAGCTGCCCGCCGAGAGCAAGGCCGGTGACCGCGTACTGGCGAAAGATGTCGGCCTGCCAGGCGAGCTCGGGGTCGGCATCGGCGTTGTCTGCCGCCTGCAGCAGTCGAAAGCCCACGGCCGACGAGTCGCGATAGCGAAAGAAAAACGAAAACGTTCGCCAGCCGGCCACGAGGTGCTCGAGCGCCGTCGAGCCATGGGTTCGCGCGAGGTCCGCCGCAATGTCTAGCAGGCGAGACGCCTTGAGCGCCGCCTTTTTGCCCGACAGCGCCGAGTGAAACGTGGCCTCGACGCAAACCGCGTGAATCAACCGCCGCGGCTCGCCGCACTCGCGCGCCTCGCGCAGGTACCGACTGTGGACCGCAAAGCCCGGAATCGTGCGCGTAAACGCCAGCGCCGTGGACACGTCCCGGTAAACGTCGAGGCGGGCGAGCGTTCTCGGCTCGTGATTTCGCTCGTGCAAGATGGTCGGCTCGCGACGCGACTGCCACAGCAAGCGCGCGCGTTCCCCGACGATCTGCCGCAGGGCCGCCCCCATGGTGGCGGGAACGTTGAGGCCGATGTCGGCGAGCATGCGGCCGGCGAAGTCGGCGGCGTCGAGCATCTTGCCGGCGCGCAGCATGCAAACCAACGCGCGGCCGCGAAGGGCGCCGGCCTCGTCGCCGTCGGTCATGCCAGCGGCGGTCTGAAACGCCACCGCAGCCTCGGCCACGCTGCCAGCGACCATGAGCGCATCGGCGCGGGCGATGGCCATGGCCAGCCGCTGGGCATCGGTCGCGTCGCTGAGCTCGATGGCGACCGCCAGGTGGTCGGCGGCGCGGCGGTGGGCCTGGGCGCGCAGCGCCTTTTCCGCCGCCTTGAGCGCGTACTTTCCGGCCCGCGCGTCGTGCCCGGCGCCGCGCCAGTGTTCCACCAGCGCCTCGACGTCTTTATCGGGCGCTGCCTCAAAGGCGCGGGCGAGTCGACGGTGCAGCGACCGCGTGCTCGACGGGTCGAGGCCCGACGTCGCGGTTTCGCGAATGCGGTCGTGGTACGTGGTGAGCTGCTCGCCTTCGCGGCCGCGAGCGATCCGCACGAACCGGCCGGACCGCAGGGTTGCCAGCGCCCCGGCCTGGTCGCGCACCCGCGCGGCGTCGGCCAAAAGCGACACCGGGCGCGGCCGTCCGGCGAGCGCCGCAATCTCCAAAAGCGCCCGCGCGTCGTCATCGAGGTCGGCGATGCGCCGGGCGATCAACTCGTCGAGGCCGCCGGCCGCAAGCTCGGTATCGCCCTGCGCCCGGGCGTGGGCGAGCTCGGCCACGAACAGCGGGCTGCCGCCGGCGTCGCGCAAGATGGCGTCGGCGTCCACGCCATCCCCGGCAATCGCGCGCACCAGCTCCAACGCATCGGCGTCGGGCAAGGGCGAAAGCTCCAGCGTCCTCACGTCGCGGGCGTGCCCCGAAGCGGAGATTTCGTCGCGCAGCGCGGCGATGAGGGGCGGCGTCTCGGCGCCGTCGTTCCGATACGTGGCCAGCAGCACAAAGCCAGGGCTGTCGTCGCTGTCGGCCAGCTCGCGCAAGAACGCCGCGCTGTCCATGTCGCCCCACTGCAGGTCGTCGATGATCACGACGGTCGGCTGCCGACGAGCCAGACCGCTGAGCAGATGGCGCAACGCCTGGGCGGCGTCGCCGCGCGCGCGATGCTCGTCGAAGATGCGGCCGTGCACCATGCCGTTGATGGCCCGCACCCGGCGAAGCACCGGAAACAGCACCGCCAGCGCCGGAACCGTGTCGTCGAGCAGCGCCTCGACCTCCTCGTCCGGCATGGCGACGAGGAGCTCGGCGATCGAGTCCACGACCTCGTCGAGGGCCTTGAAGGCAACGAGCTCGTTTTCGTAGCAGCGCCCCGAGAGCACCAGGGCTCCGGCGTCGCGCTGCCAGGTGCCGGTCACGTGGCCGATGAGGGCGCTCTTGCCGACCCCCGAGGCACCCTCGACAATCACGGTCACCGCGCTGCCCGCGCGGGCGTCGTCCATGGCCTGCTGAAGAACGTCCCGCTCGGCCTGGCGGCCGACGAACTCAGCGGCCCCCGCACTGCGCAGCGACGGCGCATCGCTCGCCCGGCTGGCGCCGCCGAGGCGCTCGCGAATGGCCGCGGCGTCGGGTCGCGCCTCGGGCTCGGTGGTCAGCAGTTCCATGGCCAGGGCCGCGAGCTCCGGATCCGCGTCCGGGGCTCGCTCGACGACCGGCACGATGTCGCCGAGGGCCTTCGAGCGAAGCACCTCTTCGGCGTTCGCCCCCTGCACGGGCAACACGCCCGTGAGTGCCTCGTAGAGCATGACGCCGACGCTGTACCAGTCCGACGACGGGCCAAGGGCAGTGCCGTGGGTTTGCTCCGGCGAGCTGTAGGCCGGCGTGCCCGCAAACCGGCCTTCCTCGTGGGACGCGTCCGGCACCACGAGGCCAAAGTCGCACACCACCACGCGCCCCACGGCGTCGACGAGCACGTTGGAGGGCTTGATGTCCCGATGCAGCATGCCCGCGCGGTGCAGGGCGTCGATGCCGTCGACCATTTGCGAAAACGCGGGTCGCAGTCGGTGCGCGACGAGAGCCGCGCGCGCAACGGCGTCGCGTCGCTGCTGCCCCGCGGCGCGCGCCATGAGCGTGGCCGCCGACGGGTTCGAGGCCAGGGTTGCCGCCGTCATCTCGTCGTTGCTCGGCGGGCTTACCGTCATGGTGGCCAGGTCCGGCTCGACCATGGCCTCCGGCGCCGACCGCAGCGTCGGAGCGCTCGACCCCGACAGCGACGGCGTGTCATCGAGCAAGTGCTTGTACGGGCGAACGTAGTCGAGCAGCGACCGCGCGCCGTCGACCAGCTCCATCGCCACCGCCCAGGTGGTGCCCACGTGGTGCAGCTCGTAGATCGTGACCAGGTTCGGATGCACCAGGTCCGTGAGCGACCGAAACTCGCGCTTGAAGCGATAGAGCGAGTCCGGGTGCAGGTTCGTGAGCAGCTTGAGGGCCACGTCGTGCCGATGAACGGCATCGCGCGCGCGGTAGACCACGCCAACGGCGCCGGCGCCCAGGCGATCGGACACCGCAAAGCGGCCGTCGCGGGCAATCGCGAGCAGGTCGTCGCGCGCGCTCGTCTGGTGCTCGGCTATGGGCGGCATTCGGTCCTGGTCAATACATCGGCCGAAGGCACCGAAATCTGCGCCCTCCCCCTCGCTTAATCCTACTAAACGCGGGCGGAAAGCGCAGCACGCTCGTTCGCGCCCAAGGCGACCGAGGCAGCTGCAGCGCGCCCTCGTCGGAGCGCAGTATCGACCACGCCGTCCCCACCGCCTTGCTCAAGCGCTTGCGTGTCCCACCGGCGCACACCTTTGACCATGAACTGCGGGGCGGGGTTCGCGACGAGTTCCCCCGCGCTACTCGTCGAGTGGCAAGACCATGTGCAGCTCGTCGATGTATCGACCGTCGATGAACAGCACGTCGGGCTCGCGCCCCCACGCGCGAAACCCGTGGCGCTCGTACAAGCGCCGAGCCGCCGGGGTCTCGGCGGACACCGACAGCTGCACCTGACGAACGCCGGCCATGTTCCGCGCGAGGTCGATAGCGCTCGCCATGAGCGCGTCGCCCACGCCCTGGCCGCGCGCGTCGGTGCGCACGTAGACGCCGAAGAACCACGCCCGGTGCGCGCACTTCACCGCCTCGTCGCGCTTGACCATCACCATGCCCAGCAGGCTGGCGCCGCGGGCGGCCACGAGCAGCGCATCGTCACCGTCCTCGGGCCAGGACCAATCCGACAGCGGGCGCGCCGCGGCCTCGTCGTAGGTCTCGAGAAACGCTTTCGGGTGCCGGGTCAGCGCGTCGAGACGCAACGCACGCACGGCTTTCCGATCGTCGACGCGAGCCGGGCGAACCTCCAGGTCCATGCCCGTCTGTACCACGGCTCGCGACCGCAGGCCGCGCCCCGGTCCCCCGCGGCGGCGCGCGATGCGGTGCCCCCGGCGTCGCGCCGTTTTCACACTGTGGTGCAGGGACGACACCGCGTGAGGCCAGCCCCGCGGTCGAGAGCTGGCCTCTTCTCGCCTATTGCTCGGCCTCGCGAAATACTCCGACGTACTCGTTGGTTTCAACGACGAACGTTGCGTTCGGTCCCTCGGCAAAGACGTCCATGCAGACGTATCCGTCGCAGAGGGCTTCGCGCGTCCAGCGGACGTACGGGTCCGCGCTGTCCCCCGTGAACCGAAGTGTCAACGGTTCGCCGATTGGCGCAACCACGATGCACTCGAGCGGAAGGGAGCACTCGCCCACCTCGTCGAGAGTCTCGTACTCGATGGGGTAGAACACGTTGGGCGGGCCGAACAGCCGAATCACGGCCAGGTCGCGACTGAACTCGACAGCGATGTCTCGGCTGCTGCTCATCGTGAATTCGCACGGGTCCAGGCTGGCGCAGCCACGAAGCTCGATGTGACGGTCCCAGCCGATGAAGTTTGCGTCGGCTTGCGCGATCGCGACCAGCTGCACGAAGGAGTCCTTGGCGACATCGACAAAACACGATTCGGTACACTCGACGCTGTAGAAAAACCCCGGCCGGCCGTTTTCGTCGAGCTCGAAGACGTTGACCTGCACGAGCTCACCGCCCTCGCCTGCGAACTGCACATGGAGCGAGACGTCGGTTTCGGCGTCGGAGCAACCGGCCATCGCCAGCGCCAGGAGTGTCAAAAGGAAGACAGTACGAAGCATGTCGCCGACTGTGTGCAAGGCCGAGGCCAGCAGCCTCCGGCACTGCCCAACGACTCGTCGAACCGCGTTCGCTCGACGAAAGGCGCTTAGAGCGCGTCCTAAAACCCCCGCCGACGGTCAGGTGGACGAGGGGCGTCGATGGCAAGGAACGACGAGGAGATGGGTTGAAACCCATCGACGAGGAGAGACGCAGCAAGCGGCGCATCTCGCGCCAGCTGGCTCGGTGCGGGTTTTAGGACGTGCTCTTAGTCGTCGAGTAGCCCCGGACCATCGGGCGCATCGAGGATGGCCGCCGCGTTCTCTTTGAGCTCGACCCCCGACAGCCGGCGCGCGAACGACTCGCGCACCAGGAACGCCAGCTTGTGCGCGGCTTCCGCCGGCGACTGGCCGCCGGGCCGTATGTTCGACAGGCAGTTTCTCTGGGCGTCGGTGGTCGACTCCGTCGGCGCGTACGTGTAGTAGACGCCCAGGCTGTCGGCGGCCGTGGACCCGGGGCGTTCGCCCAGCAGCACCGCGACCGCGGTCGCCCCGAGGTCACGGGCGATCGGGTCCCCCAGCGCGACGCGCGCTTGCTCCGCGACCACCACCGGGGCCACGCGCCGACCGGCGAGGGCCGGGGCCAGGTGGTCGAGCAGCGCGAGCGCCGAGTCGTGGGTCGCCCGCGCCGACAGCCCGTCGGCGATGACGATCACGAGGTCGTACTCGCCGCGCCGTTCGCGCAATGCCGCCACCGACGCGTCGCTCAAGCGTCGCCCGAGGTCCGGGCGCCGCAGATACTCGGCCCGCGTCGAGGCCCCGGAGCGAACCGCCACCGCGTCGACGCCGCGTTCGCCCAGGCCCTCGACAAGCCCCTCGACATCGAAGGCCTGGTGCACGGCATCGCGCGCCCGGGCGTCGGCCAGCCGCAGCTCGAGCAGCGACGCGGTCGTCAACGATACGCCGGCCCGGGGCAAGAACACGCGCGCCTCGGTAAACGCCCGCAGCCGGTCGCGCAGTTCGTCGCTCACGCGACCCGCTCCTCGAGCAGCGCGCGCAGCGGCTCGCCCAGGGTTGCGGTCGGCTCGCCGGCCTCGTCGAAAAGCCCGACCCTCGCGAGCCAGGCCTCGAACTCGGGGGCGGGCTTTTTGCCCAGCACCCGGCGCGCGTACAGGGCGTCGTGAAACGAGGTGCTCTGGTAGCCCAGCATGACGTCGTCGGCCGCCGGCACGCCCATGAAGTAGGTGCAGCCGGCCACGGCGAGCAGCGTCATGAGCGCGTCCATGTCGTCGGTGTCGGCGTCGGCGTGGGCGGTGTGGCAGACGTCGCAGCCCATGGGCAGGCCAAGCAACTTGCCGCAAAAGTGGTCCTCGAGCCCGGCCCGGGTAATCTGCCTGCCATCGGCCAGGTACTCCGGGCCGATAAAGCCGACCACGGTGTTCACCAGCAGCGGGGCGTACGCGCGCGCGACCGCGTAGGCGCGCGCTTCCAGGGTTTGCTGATCGACGCCACCGTGGGCGTTCGCCGACAGCGCGCTGCCCTGGCCGGTTTCGAAGTACATGACGTTGTCGCCCACCGTGCCGCGAGACAGTCCCAGGGCCGCGTCGCGCGCCTCGGTCAGCATCGCAAGGCTAATGCCGAAGGATTCGTTGGTTCCCTGGGTCCCGCCGATCGATTGAAACACCAGGTCGACCGGCGCACCGCGCTCGATGGCCAACAGGGTCGTCGTCACGTGACTGAGCACGCAGGTCTGCGTCGGCACATCGAGTCGCTCGACGACATCGGTGAGCACCTGCAGCACGCGCACGCACGCGTCGACGTTGTCCGTAGCCGGGTTCACACCGATGACCGCGTCGCCACTGCCCAGGGCCAGCCCATCAATGCAGCTCGCCGCGATGCCCGCGGGATCATCGGTCGGGTGATTGGGTTGAATTCGCACCGACAGGCGCCCGGCCAGGCCGAGCGTGTTGCGAAACGCCGTCACCACCCGACACCGGGCCGCCACCTGAATCAGATCCTGGATCCGCATCAGCTTCGAAACCGCGGCCGCCATCTCGGGAGTCAGGCCCGCAGCGACAGCGGCCAGGGCCTCCTCGGTGGCCTGGGGCCCGAGCAGCCAGTCGCGAAACGCGCCCACGGTCAGCGACTTCACCGGCTCAAAGGCCGCGGCGTCGTGCGAGTCGCAGATCAGTCGCGTGACGTCGTCGTCCTCGTACGGCACGACCGGCTCGTCGAGAAACCGGGCCAGCGGTACGTCGGCGAGAGCCAGCTGCGCGGCCACCCGCTCCTCGCGACTGCGCGCCGCAATGCCCGCCAGCACATCCCCGGATCGAAGCGGCGTTGCCCGGGCCAGCAGCGTCTTGAGGTCGGCAAACGTGTGGGTGACGCCGCCGATGGTGGTCCGATACACGGCGTCAGTGTCGGTCAGTGGAGCCAGAAGTCAACACGAACGCGGCCGCGGCCGGTCGGTTGGCGGCCGCGACGCGGCGGCGCCTTCGTTGCCGCGACGGGCAACCGCGTTCACCCCCGGGCCCAAGAATCGAAGCCCGACAACGAAAAAGAACGAAAACGGCCCGCGCAGGGCAGCGGGCGCAGAAAAACCGCGAGCGGCGCCGAAAGCCGAAACGAGCCTCCCGCCCGGCGAACTAGCACCCTTCGATGGTCCACTTTTTCGTCCGAGCCGTGGCCGGGCTGGCGCTTTGCGCTGGCTGCGTCGGCACCGAGTCCCCGCCTGTCGAGATACCCAGCGTCGAGGGTCTGCCCGCGGCACTGCCCGGCGGCGACGCGGCCCAGAACCTCCTGATACGAGCGAGCCTCGATCTACAGGGGCGACGCCCGGCCCCGGAGGCGCTGGCCAACGCCGCTCGCGGCGGCGCCGCCCTCGAACGCGAGCTCGACGCGTTGATGCAGGGCGAACGGTTCGGCCTGCGCGTCCGCGATTGGTTCGCCCCCTCCTACCAAACGCGCTGGGGAAGCTTCATCTTTGAGGAAGGGGAAGACGAAGACGAAAACGAGGACGAGGACGCCCCCGACCAGGAGAACGAAGCGGGCGAGCAACGAGCCATGTCGCTCGCTCTCGAATGGGAAGAAGCGCCGCTGCGATTCTATGAAGATGCCGCCCTGCGCGACCTGCCGATTACCTCGGTGCTGACGGCGGACTACGGGTTCGTCGGGCCAACCACGGCGCAGGTTGAGCCGGTCACCGGCTACGACCCGGCCCGCGGCGGCATTCAGCGAGTGCAATACACCGATGGCCGCCCGGCCGCCGGCGTCCTGGCCAACATCGCCGTGTGGATGCGGCACGTGAGCAGCGAGACCAACCTCAACCGCGTGCGGGCCAACGCGGTGTCGCGCATCCTGCTGTGCGACGACTACCTGGTGCGCCCGGTCGACTTTCCCCGCGACATCGACCTCACCGACGAGCGGGGCATCGAAAACGCCATCCGGGAAAACCCCGGCTGTCAGGCGTGCCACGCCAGCCTCGACCCCCTGGCCGCGTACTTCGGCTCGTTCGACTACGAGCCCGGGGTCGAAGGACGCGAAGGCCTTCGCTACCGGGGCCACCCCGACCAGATCGAGTACGAAGATGAGGAAGTCGAGCCCGGCGCCGAACCTGCCGGCGGCGGACCGCCGACCGCCCCCGGCTACTTCGGCTCCCCGGGCCGTCACATCGGCGACCTCGCTCGGCAAATCGCCGGCGACCCGCGCTTTCTTCGGTGCACCACGACCCGCGTGTACGAGGGGCTGATCGGCCGGCCGGCCGGCCCCGCCGACGCCGACGCCATCACCTATCACGAGGCCGTGTTTCGAGCGGGCGGCCTGCGCTTGCGCAACCTAGTCGCCTCCATCGTTCGGGACCCGGTGTACGCCGGCGGCGAACTCGGCGACCGCGCCGGGCTGCCCGCCAAGCTCGTGTCACCCGAGGTGCTGGAGCTGTCGGTCGAAGCGGTCACCGGGTTCCGGCCCGTGTTCGACGGTCTGCGGCCGGTGATGCGCAACGACCGCGAGGGCCTGCACGTTCTCGGCGGCGGCGTGGATTCACTGTCGGGCGCTCACCCGCCCGCGCTGCCCAACGCCACCCAGGTGATGGTGCAGCGCTGGCTCGCCGAGGCGGCCGCCGCCCAGGCAATCGCATCAGACGCCGATCGCGAACGCATCTTCGGCGACGCGGACCTGGACAGCGGCTGGAGTACGGCGGCCGCCCGGTCGATGCTTCTCCATCTCCTCGGTCAGGCGAGCGACGACAACCTCGACGCTGCCGAAGCCCTGTACGCCGACCTGACCACGCTCGGCGCCAGTCCGCTCGACGCGTGGCGCGGCGTGCTCAGCGCCTTTTTGCGCATCCCCGAGTTCGTCACCTACTAGGGCCACCCGCCATCCTCGCTGGAGTCATTGCCTTGAAACGACGTTCCTTTCTCCGTGGCCTTTCGGCCTCTGCCGCCCTGGCCTTTACCGGGTCTCCGCTGGTCCGCGCCCTGGCCGGCGCATCCCAGGCAGACCGCCGCTTTGTGTTCGTGTTCGCCGAGGGCGGCTGGGATCCGCTGTGCGTGTTCGCGCCCAACTTCGGCGCGCCGGCGACCATCGACATGGAACCCCGGGCCGAGCGCTGGTCTCCGGCCGGCTTCGCCCTCGTCGATCATCCCAACCGGCCCAACGTTCGCCGCTATTTTGACGAGTGGGGCGCCCGCACGGCCGTGCTCAACGGCATCTCGGTGCGCAGCGTGGCCCACGAAGTGTGCACCCAGCTCGTGCTCACCGGCTCGTCGAGCGTTTCGTCGAGCGACTGGCCGTCGCTGATCGCGAGCAGCCGCCCCGCCGCCACGCCGCTTCCCGAGCTCGTGTTGTCGGGGCCTTCGTTTCCCGGCGACGCCAGCGGCATCGTGTCGCGGGTCGGCGACAACTATCAGCTCCAGCGCCTGATCGACGACGTCCTGTTCGAGGAGGTCGAGCTGGAGCCGGAGCTACTCGCCGCCGACCAGCGCGCCGCGGTCGATCAGTTCGTCCGGGCGCGGGCCGAGCGAGCGGCGCAAAGAGCCCGCGGCGGCCGCGCCGAGCGACTCACGGCCAGCCTGCGCGACGCTTTTCCCCGCGCCGACTGGCTGCACAGCCTGGGCTCGGACACCCGCTTCGATGCCGGCGAAAGCGGCGACGATGACGACGACGAAGCGGGCGTGCGCCTGGCCCGGCAAATCGATCCCGCGCTCGCCGCGCTCACGTCGGGCGCGAGCCGGGTGGTCACCCTCGCGACCGGCGGCGACTGGGACACCCACGGCGACAACGCCCCGCAGACGCCGCTGTTCGACCGGCTCTTTTCCCAGCTGTCGACGCTGGTCGGTCGGCTGGCCAGCGCCACGGGGCCGGACGGAGCCGCCTTGCTCGACACGACCACCGTGGTCGTGCTGTCCGAAATGGCCCGCACGCCCAAGTACAACGAGACCGCGGGTCGCGACCACTGGCCGTTCACGTCGGCCATGCTCATCGGCAGCGGTATTCGCGGCGGGCGCAGCTACGGCGCCTACGACGATCGCTTCACCGGCCTCGGCGTCGATCCGGCCAGCGGAGAAACCTCGGCGAGCGCGCCCGCGGTGACCACCGCCGAGCTCGGCGCCACGCTGCTTCACCTGGGCGGTGCCGAACCCCCGGACGTCGTGCGCAGCGCGCAACCGCTCGTGGGGATGCTGCAGTGAAGGTCGCCGTCGCCGCCGCAGCCCTGCTCGCCTTCGCCGCCTGCGACGCCGCGGACGAAGCCCCGCCGGTGCCGGTCGACGTGGACCTGCCCGCCGTCTGCGACACCGCGCCGATTCTCACCTGGTACACGTTTGGCGAGGGTTTTTTGGTGTCGCGTTGCCAGACGTGCCACGCGTCGACGGCTCCCGATCGGCGGGGCGCTCCGGCGGCGTTCGCCTTCGACCGGGTGGCCGATGTCCGCGCCCACAAAGACCGGATTCGCGCCAGAGTTCTCGCCGACACCACCATGCCGCCCGGCGGCGGCCTGCTCGCCGAGGAAACTTCCGACCTGGACCTGTGGCTGCAGTGCGACCCGTGCCTACAGGTCGACGCCCCGGGCTGCCCCGAGTAGGCAGCAATTCCAGACGCCTGGGGATTCGCTTCGCGCACCGATTCGCCCCATTCCCTCGCTACAATTTTCACTATCTCGGGCCGACCGAAACGAACCGATGACGCCGCGGACAACCACGTAGCGACACCGGTGCCCCTGCCCCTCCGCCAAGCCGGCGAATCGCCTGCGCAAACCTCGCCCGCCGCGGGCCCGCCCAGCTTCGACCGGGTCTATCGAGACCACGTCGGCTTCGTCTACCGGCAGCTGCGCCGCTTCGGCGTCAACGACGCCGACCTCGAGGACGCAACCCAGGAGGTGTTCGTCATCGTCAACCGGCGACTGGCCGAGTTCGACCCGCGCCGGGGCGCCCTGACCACGTGGATGTACGGCATCGCCCGGGGCGTCGCCAGCAACGCGCTGCGCAGCCGCAGCCGACGCCTCGCCCGCGAGGAGCGGGCGCCTGTGCCCCTCGCTCCGGTTCGGCCCGACGCCGTGCTCGAAAGCAGGCGCGCGGCCGAAGTCGTGGCGCGATTTCTCGACACCCTCCCCGACGACCGCCGAGCGGTGTTCGAGCTCGTGGAGATCGAGGGGCTGCGCGCCAGCCAGGTCGCCGAGATGCTCGACGTCAAGGCGAACACCGTGTACACGCGCTTGCGCGCCGCAAGGCTGGCCTTCAAGACCTACGTTGCCGACCTGTCCGGAGACCCAGCCGGAGGCACCCCATGATGGACGACGACCTGACTCCCGCCGAGCTTTCGCTGCTCGACAGCTACCGGGCCCAGGCGGGACCGAGTGCCGACGCCGAGGAGCGCATCCGGGCAGCCTTGTTTGCGGCGGCCGCGCCGCCATCGCGGTGGCGTCCCGCCCGCGCGTTTGCGGCCGGGGCGTTTGCGGCCGGAGCGGTTGCCGCCGTGGCCGTGGCCCTGCTCACTCTGTGGTCGCCGGGCCAGCGCGGGCGCCCGGGGCTCGAGCCGGGCGCGACCCAGGCGCGCGACACCGGCCCCCGAGCGCCGGCGCCCGGGCTCGATCGACGACAGCGGGCCGCGCAGCGCGCGGGCGCCGCCGCCGGCACCTCGCCGCGCACCGACTGGAAGTCCGCCGTGCGTCAACGCTTGCAAGCCAACCGCGCCCGCCGCGACGCCGCGGTCGCGCCTCGCCCCGGGGGCCGTCGACCCGGCACGTCGACGCGGTGGCCGCGGCCCGCGACCACGCCCCCCGACCGGGCCAACCCGGCCCCGGACGAAGCGTCGCGGCCCGCGCACAGCCCGAGCGCGACCGGCAGCGCCGCGCCGCCGTCGGCGCCGCAATCCGACGAAGATTCCGACGACGCGACCGACGAAGAAACCCCCGAAGACGTGTGCGAAAGCGAACGCTCCGCGTGCCTCGAAAACGACGGCGCCGACGCGTGCGCCGACGAGTGGCGAGACTGCACCGTCGAGATCACGTGCGAAATCTTCTATTTCGACCTGTGCCTGCCCGAGTTCTCCGAAGCCGACTGCGACGTGGAGTTTGACGAATGCCACGCCAGCGACGCCGAGCACTTCGCCGAGGATGTCTGTCACTTCCGTTTCGATCAATGCCTCGACGAGCGCGACCCGTCGGGCAACGAGACCGATTGCGGCCTTTCGCTGGAGCGCTGCCTGAACGCCGCCGAAAACCTCTAGCCCAATCCAGGCTACGCACCGAAGGAAGGCCCGGCGCCCCGCCGTCGCCGGTCGGCGAACAATCAATTGGTCGTCGAGCCAGCCGATCGCGTTACCCTCGCCCGGGTGCGCGTTGTTTGTCTGGCCATCGTTACCGCCCTGGTGCCGACCCTCGCCGCCGCGGACGTGCACTACCAAGGCGACGCGCAGCAGTGCCCGTCGGCGGCCTCGGTCCACACCGCGCTGCGCGCCCGGCTTGCCGACCTGCGCGGCGACGCCGGCGCCCCGGCGGCCCGCGAGTCCTCCGTCGACTTCGACGCGACCGTGCACGCCCGCCGCGACGCGGACGGCCAGTGGACCGCCCGCATCCGGGTCGGCGGCAACGAGCGCATCGTCCGGGGACGAGACTGCGCGGAAGTCACCGCGGCGGCGGTGCTCGTCGTCGCCCTGGCCGCCGTTGCCGCCGGCGATGGCAGGACCGACGCCGAGCCGCCCCCGCTGCAACGGCCGACGTTCTCGGCGACGCCGCGACCACCGCGGCGCCGGTTCGTCGACAGCGGTCCGGTCGGCCCCGACTCCGACGTCACCGCGGTCCGGTCGCGCGAGCCCTTGCGCCTGTCCGCGCGGGTCACCGGCGGCGTGAGCGGCGGACTGTTGCCCGGGGTCGGCCCCACCCTCGGCGTCGGCCTGGCGCTTGGCAGTCCCGGCTGGCGCGCCGAACTGGAGGCGGGCCATCAATTCGACCGCGCGGCCGAGGTCACGGGGATGTCGTCGCGCGCGCTCGGCGTGGACGTGCGCTCGAGCGCCGTCACGGCCCGCGGCTGCGGAGCGGTGCTGTCCGACCTGGTGTGGCTGTGCGGGGCGGTCGCCACCGGCGCGATGACCGCGCGCCCCTTCGGCGTCGACTTTCCGACGCCGCGCACCAGCCCCTGGCTGGCCCTGGGCGGCGCGGTGCAAGGAGCCGTCCCCCTGCGCGGCGGCCTTCGGCTCGTGTTCGGTGTCGACGTACTGGCCACCGCCCTGCGCCCCCGCTTCGAACTGCTGGGAGCCGAAAACCTCACTGTCTTCGAGCCGTTACCGGTTAGCGCCCAGGGCACCACCGGCATCGAGGTGCGATGGCGGTGACGGATTCGAGGGCCGCCGGCCACGTACCCGTTGTGCCGCTCGCCGCCAGCAAGCCGGTTGCACCGTCGTTCGAAGCCGTGTACGCGGAGCACTTTGCGTTCGTGTGGCGCATCGTGCGTCGCCTGGGAGTGGCCGACCGCCATCTCGACGACGCGGCCCAGGACGTGTTCGTGGTCGTGCACCGCAAGCTCGCCGGCTTTCAAGGGCGCTCGAGCGTGCGCACCTGGCTGTATTCGATCGCGCGCCGGGTCGCCTCGGACTACCGGCGCCGGTCGTCGCGCAAAGAGTCGGGCTGCGAACCTCTCGGCAGTCACGCCGCCGCTGGCCCCACGCCGCTGCAGGAGGTCGAAACGTCGGAGGCGGTAGCCATGCTTCACCGCGCCCTCGAGCACCTGCCGGTCGCCCAGCGAGAAGTGTTCGTCCTGGCCGAGCTCGAACAAATGACCGCGCCCGAAATCGCCGCGGCCACCGGCGCCCCGGTCAACACCGTCTATTCGCGCCTGCGGCTCGCCCGCGGAGCCTTTAACGAAGCGGTCGCCGCCCTGGCGGAGGGCAAACGATGACGGACCTTTCTGCCGAAGCCCGGCGCCTCATCGCCGCCGCGCGAGTGGGCGACGAGCCGACCGACGCCGATCGGGATCGAGTGCGCGCCGGGGTCATGGCGGCCGTGGCCGCGCCGACGCCACCGCAAGCGTCCCAGGCGCAGGCCGCGGACGGCGGCGCGGCGTCGGGCGTCGCCGGGGCCGGCGGCTCGTCGCTCGCCAAGCTGCTGGTGGTGCTCGGCATCGCGGGCGCCGCCGCGACGGGCCTTTGGTGGCACGGGCTCACCCGGGCGCCGGCGTCCACGCCGGCCCCGCACGCCGCGCAAGGAGCGGAGCCGGCCCCGCAAGCGCCGCCGGAGCTGCCGCACGGCGCGGGCGCGGAAACTGTGGCGCCCCCGGCCGAGGCCCCCGCACCGCCGACGGCAGCGACGCCGACGGGCAAACCCGGCGTCGCGACATCCGGCGTCGCGACATCCGGCGTCGCGACATCCGGCGCCGCGACATCCGGCGCCGCGACATCCGGCGCCGCGACAGCGGGCGACGCGTCGTCCGGCGCCGCAACATCGGCCGCGGCCGTCCCCGAGGGCAACTCCGGCGACGACGCCCCTGTCCGGCCGCCGCGCCCGGGCTTCGACACCGAGATTTCCCTCGTTGGCAAAGCGCAGCGGGCCCTGGCCGGCGGCGACGCCCGCGCCGCCCTGCGGCTGGTTCGCCGCCACGCCCGGCTGTTTTCCGACGGCAAGCTCGTGCAGGAGCGCGAGGCCGTGCGGGTCCGCGCCCTGTGCCGCTCGGGCAAAGCGAGCGCCAGCGACGCCCGCCGCGCCTTTCACCGGCGGTGGCCCTCGTCGGTCTACGCCGATGCCATCTCGGCAGACTGCGACCAGCCGTGACGGAAACAACGTCCTTCCACCACTGTCTCCACGAAAGCAAAGGAGACCAGCCCTTGTCCCCACACCACGTCGCGCCGCGCCCCCTCCCCCTTGCCCCCCTTGCTCTTGCCCTCGCCTCGCTCGCGGTCCTGGGCGCCACGGCCACCGGCTGCGCCGAACAAGCCAGCATCGGTTTCAACGGCCCGGCCGTGGTCGCCCTCGACCTCCCGGTGGCGCAGCTCGACGCGGTCGACGTCCTGTTCGTGATCGACAACTCGCTCTCGATGCAGGACGAGCAAATCGAGCTCGCCGACGGCATTGAGGTCCGGCTCTTTGCCCCCCTGCTCGGCTCCGGTCTCGACTTGCACATCGGCGTGATTTCCACCGACGTCGGCACCGGAGACAACATGGTTGGCGGCTGCTCGAACGAGACCAACCGCAACGGCGACAACGGAGTCCTGTGGCAACCCGAAGAATGCACCGCGGCTGACAACAACTTCTTGATCGACTCGCCGTCCACCGGCGACCGCAACTACGAGGGCGACCTCGGAGACGCGTTCGCGTGCGCAGGACTGATCGGCACCGACGGGTGCGGCTTCGAACAGCCCCTCGAGTCCATGCGCCGGGCGCTGTCAGACAACCCCGCCAACGCCGGGTTTCTGCGCGATGACGCCGCCCTGGTCGTCGTGATCGTCACCGACGAAGACGACTGCTCCGCCAACCCCGACCTGTTTGCCAACCACGACGCCGATGTCGACAGCGATCTCGGCCCGCTGGACTCGTTTCGCTGCTTCGAGTTCGGTGTCACCTGCGCAGACGGCCCCGACGACCCGCGCGCTCCGGGTCGCAGGCAGCAGTGCGCACCCCGCGAGGACTCGCTCGTTCGGTCGGTCGCGTCCTACGTCGACTTCCTGAGCGACCTCAAGGGCGGCCGCCCGCTCGTGCACGTCGCGGTGATCGCCGGCCCCACCGACTCCATCGAGGTCATCGAAAACGCCCGACGCGACAACATCCCCAGCCTGGCCCTTTCCTGCGGCAGTGAATCGGACGAGTCCGGGTTTGGCGCGTCCCCGGCCGTGCGCCTGGAAGCGTTTGCCAACAGCTTCGGCCCCCGCGGCAGCTTCGAAAGCATCTGCGGTCGGTTCGGGTCGTCGCGCGAAATCGAGCAGCTGGCCGACCGCCTGCGCCGCGAAACCGCCCGATGCCTGAGCGGCGACCTCGCCGACGTCGACCGCGCCGCCGGCATGCAGCCCGTCTGTCGAGCGTACCTGCGCAATCCGAGCGCGGGCAGCCCCAACCTCGACCTCGCCCGCTGCGGCACCGACTCGGGCGGCACCTGCTACCGACTCATCCGCGAGCCAGCCTGCCGAACCGCCCACGGCCTGGCGGTTGAACTCGGCGGCTCGGCCCCGCCTCCGGACGCCAACGTCGTCGTCGAGTGCCTGGCCAACGTGCCGTAGCGCGCGCCGTCAGCCGCCGTTCAAGGCGGCTACGAGCTCACGCTGCTCGCTGCGACTGAGTCGCAGCCTGGCCGCCGACCTCGCGCAACGACTCAGGCTTGCCCGATGGCGCGAGACGCGGAGGCCAGGACCTCGTCGAGATACTCGTCCTGCGGGCCTGGCCCCGTGGTGAGCGTCACGATGGCGATCTTGGAGTCACCGAACGGCTTGGGCCGAGCGGTGAGGGTTCGGTTCATGTCGTCGGCCACCGAAATGCGGCGGACTCGCGACATCGGCAGATACATCGTCGACTTCTCGGCCACGCTATCGACGAACCCCGCGAACGCGGCCAGGGGTTCGCCGTGGTCGCCCACGCTCGCGATGGGCAGCCCGAGCTCGTCGGCCAACGCCGCGCCTTCGAACCCAGGCAGCTTGGCCACCGACCCGAGAACCCGCTCGAGACCGGCTTCCGTGTCGGCACCCCCGGCAGCCTCCAGCAGCGCCGCATCCGACGCGATTTCGACACTCACGGCGCGCGCCGGTCGAGCCGAGAGAAAGCGAGCCGCCAGGTAGCCGGCCACGAAAAAGAAAAACGCGATCGCGCCCGACGCGATCCAAAGCTGAGTGGCGGGAGTCATCGCGGTCTCCAGTGAAGTTCCACGCGTCGATTCTTGCGTCGCGCGCGTTCCGTGTGGGCTCGAAGCGCCGGCAGTCGCGCGCCGAAAGCCTCGACCTGCAGCAGCTGCCGGTCGGTGCCGAGCGCGACGAGATAGTCGAACACGCGCGCGGCTCGCCGAGAACTCAGGCGGTCGTTCATTGCCTCCTCGCCGCCGCGGTCAGCGTGGCCGTGAATCTCCAGGCGCAGGTTCCCGCGTCGCAACGTCTCACTCACGTCGCGAAGGACTGCGCGCGAGCGAGGCCCCAGGGTGGCGCGCTCCTTGGCAAAGTACACCACCACCGTCGATGGCGCGGGGGCCGCCGGGGATGCGTCTTCGGTGCTTCTCGGTGCCACCCGGTTTCGCGGAGCGCGCGGCATCGCGGTGCCGGCCGACACAGCCCGCGCGCGCACCTCGGCCGCGACCGGTTCCGGCGGCGCGTCGATCGCCACCGCCGCCGCCGCCTCCGCCTCCGCCTCCGCCGGCGCGTCGGTGCCCACGTCGACAAACTCGGCGACCAGCGGCCTGGCCTCGGCCTGAGGCCCAACGACGAGATTGGCGGCGAGCAGCGCCCCAACCCCGAGCGCCGCGGACGCGACCGCAAACAAGCCAAGCAAGGTCCGCTGCATCAGACGAGCTGCTCGAGTTCGGCGATCGCTCGCTTGATCTCGAGAAACACAAGCCCCAGCTTGGCTTCGCGCGTCACCAGCAGCACGAGGGCCGCGTCTTCGGAGATGGCGTTGATGATGACGTAGCCCTTGGGCGATCGAACGTACGTCTGCTCCATCTGGGCGCGCATCAAGTCAGCGGCGATTCGCTCGCCCACGCCCAGCAAGGCGGCCGACATGCCGCCAATGAGCTCGTCGTCGACCTCTGCCGGAACGACGGACGAAACGACAAAGCCGTCGATGGTCACGACCACGGCGCCCACGATCTCCGGGGTGCTCGAACGTAAACTGCGCAACCTGTCGGTCACGGTCAGTGCCAGGCTGTTGCTCATGTCTGTCTCCTTAGTCGCGATCGCGGGGGCTGCCCCGGCGCGGCGTTGTCGCGTCGGCCGCCGTCGGCCAACGCACATCTCGTTTGCGCGGAGCGAGCCGGGCTCCGAAGAAGGCGGGCTCGCCGTCGTGCCCTCGCGGTGACGGAGCCGACGGCGTTGCGGTCGTCACAAAGGGGTTGCGTCCCGACGCGGTCGTCGCGGGCCGAGACGAGCTGCCCGTGGCGAACGAACCGTACCGAGGCAGGCGGCGCGAGTGAGCCGTGAACATGTCGTCACCGTCGGGAGCCTTCTGCGGCGTCTCGCCCGGAGTCTCGTCGACGATGATTTCGACGTAATCCTCATCGCCCGGGGACTGGCCGTTGATCTTGTCCCTGACCGCGCCGCCCCGTGCCGACGCGGCGTCGTCTCGCCTGGCCGGCTGCCGAAGTTCGTCGCCGAACTGCGCCGCGAGGTACTGAGCCAACACGTGAACGCCGTCCGGCTGCCCGACCGAACGCAAGTAGTCCCGCAGTGCGGCGCCAAACTCGGCGGCCGTTTGAAACCGCTGCGCCGGGTCCGGGGCAACCGCCCGCGCCGCAATCTCGTCGATCCGCGGGTGCAATCCCGGCACCTTTTCGCTGGCGCGCGGCGGCACCTCTTCGACGATTCGCCGGATGAGCTCGGCATCGGACGCCGCGCTGTGCGGTCGCGCGGCCGTCAGCAACTGGTACAAAACGACTCCCAGCGAATACACGTCGCTGCGGCGATCGACCCGTCCGCCGTTGAGACGCTCGGGCGCCATGTACGCGTACTTGCCCTTCAAGGTCCGCTCGGAAGGCCCTCGCCCGTTCGACCGTGCGACCGCCACTCCGAAGTCCAGAATCGCCACGCTTCCGGTGGTGCGGAGCATGATGTTGCTGGGGCTGATGTCCCGGTGGAGGATCTCTCGAGAGGCACCGTCGGGGTGGCGAAAATCGTGGGCGTACTGCAGTCCGTCGCAGCATTGAGCCACCGCGTTGGCGGCCACGGCCGGCGATACGAGGCGCCCTCGAACGGTGACGACCCGGCGCAACAGGTCGGCGACCGTGCAGCCGGACAAAAACTCCATCGCGATGAAGTACGTGCCGTTGGAGCAGCCGAGCTCGAACACCTGGACCAGGTTGGGATGGCTCAGTTCGGCGCACAGCGACGCCTCTTCGATGAACATGCGCACGAAGTCGCGGCGCTCAGCCAGGTGCGGAAGAATCGTCTTGATTGCGAACTTCTTTTGGAACCGGCCCGGACCGGCGGCCGTTGCCAGCCACACTTCACCCATGCCGCCGCGCGCGATTCGTTCGACGATGCGATAGCGGCCGATCGACATGCCCGGCTGCAGCGGCTGGGGCGACGCGTCGCCGCCGGCGCCGTGCCCGGACCGGGGGTGGTCGAAGCCGCGTTGCTTCAACTCGTCACCTGCGCGGGGGTCGAAGGTCACGATGTATTCCATACACCGAATCGACAACCCTTTGCTCATCGTTGCGTGACGCATGTGCGAAAGACTCGCGATGCGTTGTTGCGCTTTACTTAAAGTAAAACCCTGCAGTTCGGTTCGACGCGCGACCAGCGGTGACACGCATCCAACTGCGTGCTAGTGGTGAGCACAACAGACAAGGTTGACGATGGCGACGACGAACAAACCCAAAGCTGCCTATTCGTCAGTGGACGTTTCGAACGCCCTTCGAATCGTTCGACCGAGCCTCGGCGACGACGCCGGCGTCGCCCTCTATCGACTTCTACGGCTCGTCGCCCTCGAGGACATCATCGGGCGTGGCGCAGCCGGGACAGCGTACGTGGCCGGGAGAAAGCTCGGCAACTCGCTCGGCATCAAGAAGCTCGAGGACTTTCTCGAGCTGTGCGCCACGCTCAAGATCGGCGTTATCGACGTGCCGATCATGACCGAGAACCGCCTGCAGGTAGATGTTTTCGAATGCGTGACCTGCTCGGGCATGGAGTCGGTCGGGCGGCACCTGTGCCACTTCGAAGGCGGCCTGATTGCCGGCGTGGTCGAGGGCGTCACGGGCAAGCGCACGCGGGCCAAAGAGATTTCCTGCATCGGTGGCCTGGGCCACGACTCTTGCAGCTTCGACCTGCGCCTGTAGCGGACGCCTAACGCACCAACGAACTACGACCGGCCGAGACCGAGGCAAACCTCGGGACCGACTGCGCTCGAGGCCAGCCTCGGGCCTTCATCGCGAACTGCGCTCGCGCGCCGTGGGACCGAACGAGTTTCGGGACGACGGCCCGCGGGCTGACGACGAACCGACAACGGGGGTGGAGATGAACGACGTGGCCGTTTCGAATGCCTACAACCAGCTGCAGCGCGAGCTCGAGCCGCTGCGCGCCGAGCTTCTCGCGCACCGCATCTATCGCGACGTCGACAGCGTCGCGCGCCTGCGGGTCTTTATGCAGGTGCACGTGTTCGCGGTGTGGGACTTCATGTGCCTGGCCAAGCGGCTGCAGCGCGACCTTACGTGCACGGACGTCGTCTGGAGGCCGCCCGCACGACCGAGCCTGGCCCGTTTCGCCAACGAGATCATTCTCGCGGAAGAGAGCGACCACGACCTCGATGGTGCGCCCAGCAGCCACCTCGAGATGTACCTCGCCGCCATGGACGAGGTTGGCGCCAGCACCGCGCAGTTTCGGCGCTTTCTCGCGGCGCTCGCCGAGCGTGGCAACGTGGCCGACGCCCTGCTCGTTGCGGAAGTGCCGTCGTGGTTGCAGAGCTTTGTCGGCCGCACGGTCGACTGCGCCCGCTCCGATGACCTGGTCGCCGTGATGGCCGCCTTTCTGTTCGGCCGCGAGGACCTCATCCCCGCCATGTTCGAGCGCCTCGGCCAGTTCTGGCGGGTGCCGAGCACGGCCGCGCCGCATTTCGTCTACTACCTCGAGCGCCACATCGAGCTCGACGGGGACCACCACGGCCCCATGGCGGCGGCGGCTCTCGACGACCTGGCCGGCCAGAGCCCGGCGGCGCTGCGAGACGCGGCCCGGGCCGCGCGGCGCGCGCTTAGCTCCCGCCTCGAACTTTGGGACGGCGCCCTCGCGCTCGTGGCCGCGGCGTAGAGTCGCCGCGACGCGGTGGGGCGGTGGTGGCAACGGCCCCCGGCGCGGGCCCCCAGTCTCCGATTGCCGGTGAGCGTCTTTCGATTTCGAGAGAATCAACGACGTCGCGAAACCGGGTGCCGGGCCCTTACGGCTGGCCCGAGATTTGCGTTTCTTCACGCTCTGGGTCCTGGCCCGACCTCACCCGCCCTCAAACCCGGAGCTCGCGCCGCATGCACAAATTCCTCGTCGCCCTCGTTACCGCCTCACTCTGGTTCGTTGCCCCAGCCGCGGCCGGCTTTGCCGACGCCTCGGCCGATGACGGGCGCCGCGTCCGGTACAAGTACAAAAAGAGTCGCAAGCGGGCCAAAAAGGCGCGCCGCGGGCGTCGCAACGTCCGACGCGGACGCATCAAGATGCGCCGCGGCCAGCGCAACGTCCGACGCGGTAACCGCAACGTTCGGCGCGGCCGCCTCAAGATGCGCCGCGGGCGCCGCGACCTGCGCCGCGGCCGCGTGCGTCGCGGACGCCGCAGCGTGAACAGCGGACGCCGAGACGTTCGGCGCGGCAGCCGGCAAGTGCAGCGCGGCCGCCGCGATGTCCGGCAGGGGCGCAACCAGATGCGCCGCGGGCGCCGCGATGTGAAGCGCAGCCGGCAGCGCGACCGCCGCAACCGCCGGTCGCGCTGGGGCGCGGTCGACACCCGCGGGACCGCCCGGGGCGTCTACGCGGCGAACGACAACCGGACCGAGCAAGCCACCGCCGGGCTGCATCGCATCGATGATCACAGCGCGCCGCAGCCGGCTTTGTGGTCGCTGGGCGCCCGCGTGTCCTAGCGGGTCCGCCGGCGTCGCGCGAGTTGCGGCCGCAGGTCTCGCTGCGGGCCGGTCACACGTCGCGCGCAGTGCCGACGTGCTCCCAAATCTCGACGGTGCTCGCGCCGCGGCCGCGCACCGCGAAAAGACGATTGTCGCGGGTCTCGACCCGCGCAAAGCCAAAGCGCTCGTACAGGCGAGCCGCCGCCGCCAGCGACGACTCGGTCTCCAGCCGCACGCGCTCGTAGCCCACCGCGCCGGCAAACCGCAGGCACTCGCGCACCAGCGCCGCGCCAACGCCCCGGCCGCGGGCAAACGGCTCGACGAGCAACAAGCGCAGCTGGCCCGTTTGAGGCCCGACGTCCGAACGCATGAGCGCAATGCTCCCCGCCCGCTCGCCATCGACCTCCGCAATCCAGAGCCTCTCGTACCGCTCGTCGAAGGTGCGGGCAAACCTCGAAACAATCTCGGCCACCAGCGCCTCGAAGCCGCCCTCGAACCCGTGGTTCGCGGCGTAGAACTCTCCGTGGCGCTGAAGAATCCACCCTAGGTCGCCGGGCCCATGGGTGCGCAGCGAGCACGACGCGCGGTCGGCCGCCGCACCGTCGCCGCCATCGCCCCCACCCCAAATCGCCTCGATGTCACGCATGGCGGTGACCAGGCGGTCGCGCTGCTGCGAGCTCAGCGACGACAGCTGCGCGGCCGTGTGCTCGTTGGCGATGGCGTCGACCTTTGCGTAGGCTCGCCGGCCCGCGGCGGTCAAGCGGATGGTGCGGCGCCGGCCGTCCGACGGCGACGCGCGGCGGGTAATCCAGCCCTTGCTCTCGAAGCCGCGCAGGATGCGCGACAGGTAGCCGGCATCGATGTCAAGGGCATCGCCGAGCTCGGCCGCCGACAGTTCCGCGCTCCGGGTCAGCTCGAACAAAACCCGCCCTTCGCTGAGCGACATCGAGATCGAGCTCGCCAACGCGTGACCGTCCAGCACCCCGATATGCCGGGTGTAGAACCGGTTGAACCGCCGCACGGTCGCCACCTGCTCATCCGCCATTCATTGACTCTAGCAATTAAGTCGTTGCTTTCGTCAAAAATTAAAAACAAATGAAAGCAGACATTTAAAAACGAACCCGGTCGACATCTGAGAATACTTCGTTGGTCGCCCAGGGCCTAGTAGCACCGGCAAACGAGGTGCTGCGCGGCTTCGCGGCAGTGCTCAGGGGTTTGCCAGTCCTCCAGCGCCTCGCTCAAACGGCTCGTCGGCTCGTCGCGAAACTCTTCGGCCACGCTGCCGTGCCCGGCCACACAAAGGTAGAACCATGTCAGGCCGAGCAGTTGGCGATTTCGGGATCGACGCAGCACCCGCCGCTGATCGTCGAATTCGGTCCGCGGACTCCCGCGGACGGCGTCCTCGGTCTTCCAGCGGGCGATGGTGCGCACGGCTCGGCGCACCTTCCGATAGCCCTTTTGCATGCTGTTCGGGTGAGCTTCGACGCCGGCAATGTTGCTCCAGTCGCCCTCCACGCGGTGCAAGAAAACCAGCAGCTGCAGGCCGCCAGCGCGATGTGCCGCCCACGCGTCGCGGTGCGGCACGCGAACCGAGAGGGCGCCGGCGTCGAACGACCGAAGCCCATCGCTCAGAAACCAGGCCGTGACCCGCGCCGCCTGCAGCCCACGACGCCACACGGTCCGGGGAAACTGATACCAGTCGGGTTTTTGGGCGCGCTTTCGAAAGCGCGCGCCGCCGGGCTCTACCAGCGGCACCGACATTTCGGCCATCGCTTCGGCGCACAGCACCTTCTCGTGCAGGCTGCACATCGGTCCCGCCGTGGCCCCGCGCGCCCCTATCAACAAGCCAACAACCGAGGTCGCAATCCAGATCAGTCGCACCATCGAGGTGCGAACGCACGACAGCTCTCGGGGCGCTGCGTTCGCAGCGCGAATTCGCGCCGCGGCGCGACTCTTTCGCGCGTATGCTACGTCCCCGGCCCCGCCGATAGCCCAAACCGGGCCAGACAGCTCTGCACACCATGCGGAACAGAGCCGCCTTGTGAAACGTTTGTGATTCAGCATGTTCGAAAGCGCCTCCAGGTTTGCGGCCGTCGCGACGTGCGTCGTTTCGCTGGCGGGCTGTCAGCGCGGCGCGGTCGCCGAGCGGACCATGGTTGGCGCCCCGGCTCCGAGCGAGCAGGCGCCGGCCAACCCGACAAGCGCTCGAGGCGACGACAACGTCCTCGGATGCCTCGCCCACCCGCCGAGTGAGTTCTCGATGACAAACGAGTTCGGCGCCCCAGTTCCGCTCGGCACGCCGTCGTGGCACCTTTCGAACGAGGGAGACCGGCGAGCCAAGAACGCGACCGCCCGGGACGGCGACTATGGGTTCTTCGAAGGCCGCGCGGACCAGGATGACCCGACCGTTACCGCCCTGCAGTTTGGCCACTACCGGGACGGCGCCTGGCACCCGCTTGCCCTGCTCGAGGAATACACCAGCGGCGCCGGCACCCGCTACGGCTGGCTGGCAAGCGCCCGTCTCGAACGGACGTCTCGCCCCGACGGCTCCGACCTCGTGATCATCGAGTACCAGCGCGACCTGGCCGACTTCGATCGCTACGAATACACGGAAAGCGCGTGGTGGCGACACCTCTACATTACCGAGCGGCCCGATGAGCCGCCGACGCTGCTGTTTGAGCTGCCCGTGCGCGACGCTCATCGCTACCTGAACGTCAAGGAAACCGACAACGGCCCGGCGACCGGCCAACTCATCAGCGCGCGGTCTGGCCAGCAACACGTGCGCCTCGGCCCGGACGGCTGCGCCCGGCGCGTGGCGACCTCGGATCTTCACGTCGTCTGCACCGCCAGCGCCATGCCAGCTGGCGAAGACTGGGCCGACCGGCGGGAGCTCGACGAGCTGTGCGCAGGAGGCACCCCGATTGCGTGGAGCGAGCGAGGCCAGCCCCGACGGGGAACCTGCCAACAGGCCCCCGCACTCCCCGTCGGCACGGTCGTGTTGGTCAGCGGCGCCCTGTATCAGCGCGACTCCGACGGGTGGGTCCACGTTAGCGAGGAGCAACCGCGCGATGGCGAGGGTCAGGCCGTCGAAATCCTGTCCGCAGCCACCGGCGACAGCACCCCGGACGTTCCCGTGCGCTGGAAGCACGGGTATCGGACCGACGACGACGGCGCCCCGCGGTGGATTGAAGCCACCTACCAGTCGCAGTGCTACCCGCTCGCGGATCGCCTCGACTGCAGTCAGCGGGTCGTCACTGAATGGCGAACCTACGAATTCGCACCACGGCGTTTGCTTGGCGTCACCCGCTACGACGTACGCCGTCTCGACGATGATTGCCTGGCCGCGAGGCTCGTCGAGGACACTCACAACACGCCATGGCCGACCGACCGGCCACTCTACTGAGGTAGCCATGAACGCCAACACGTCGCGACTAACGCAAGAAGAGTATCGCCGCGCCGTTGCCCAGCAGCGGCGCGCATCCGGGCGGTGGGCACTTGCGTGCGTCGCCGTGGCGGTGGCGTTCGAGGTCGGCGCCCGGCTGTTGCTGCAAGGTCCGCCGAGCCCGGCGCCCCACATGGGGGACCTCAACGAGCTCATCGCGGTGCCGCTGCGTTTTTTAGCGGGCTTCGTCGCCCTGGTCGCCGCGTGCCTGCTGGGCCTGTACGCCAAGCTGTCCGCCGACGCCAAACGGCTCGCCGAGCGCGAGGTCCGCGGCGACGACGCCGAGCCGGTTTCCCCGGCCCAGCGGCTGCGCGAGCAGCTTGCCGACGCCAGGGAGCAGGCGGCGCGACACGGCACGAGGGCGGTCGCTCTGCCGATCGCCGGCGGGCTCACGGCGGGAATCTGCCTGGCTCCCCTGTTGCTGCTGCAGTCCGGCGACGGGGCGGCCCTGGGCCTGCTGGTCACCGGCCTCATCGTCGTGGGCTTTCTCGTCGCCACCGTCGCCAATGTCTTCGGCCTGCTCGGCCGCCTGCACGATTGCCGACGACTCGCCGGCCAGCTCCGCGAACACGAGCTTCCCCGCGCGACCGTGGCCACCGACCGGGCCGAGCAGCGAGCCAAAGAGCAACCGCCCCGGTAACGCGGCCCCCTACCGGTCCACTGCCGGCGAGCCCTGCTCGCGTCGTGCCGGCGACGGCTCCGCGCCCGCGAGCGCGTCCTGCCGGGCGGCCAACGCCTCTGCCATGTGGTCGAAAAAGACCCGCACGCGGCTGTTGGTGCGCAGGTCGGGGAGCGTTAGCAGCCACAGATCGAGCTGAAACGCGTCGTCGAGAGGGGCGATGCGAGCGAGGGTCGGGTCTCCCGCGGCGAGAAAACAGGGCAAGATTTGGGCGCCGATGCCCGAGCGCACGGCGTGCGCCATGACGAGCCCGCGGTGGTCGAGTCGAACCGCGATGCGGGCCCCGGACGCGTTCTCGCTGAGCCACCCTTCGAACCAGCGCACGTTGGGGCCGCCGTCCCAACCGATCCACGGATAGTCCGAGAGCGGGGCGTTGTCGCCCACCCGCTCGACCAACGATGGAGCCGCGTAGACGCCGAACTGCACGCGCCCGACCTTGCGGCCGACCAGGGTCTCGGGCGGATCGTTCGAAAGACGCAGCGCCACGTCCGCTTCGCGGCGGGTCAACGACACGAGTTCCCGGGTGGCGGTAATCGACAGCTCGATGTTCGGGTAGCGGTCGATAAAAGACGCGAAGGCGTCCTCGAAGCGGCAGAACACCACGTCGACCGTGGACACTCGCAGCGAGCCCCGCAGCTGCGCGTCGCGGCCGAGAACGCGCCCCTCGGCCGAGAGTACTTCTCGCTCCACCTGCTCGGCCACGGCCGCGAGGTCGTCGCCGGCGGCGGTTGGCAGCAGGCCGTCGGGGGTGCGGTCGAAGAGCAGCACGCCCAGCCGCTCCTCGAGCGCCTTGAGCCGGCGCCCGACCGTGGTATGGGCGGTGCCAAGGGCGGTCGCCGCGCCCAGCAAGGTACGGCTTCGAGAAATCGCCAGCACGTAGCGCAGGTCGTTCCAGTCCACGAAGGCAGGTATGTACCGGTTGTGCACGAATGCACAGTGAACTCTCGGAATTGGCTCTTTTCGCTGCGTTGGCTCGCTGACAGGGTGAGTGGCGATGGACCCCCAAGGCGGACACGACAAACTCCTGGTGCTCGGTGCCAACGGCCGCACGGGACGGCAGCTGATTCGGCGCGCCCTGGACGCCGGCGTGACGGTGACGGCCCTGGTGCGATCGCACAGCCGGCTGGCCGACATCGCGCATCCGCGGCTCTCGGTGCGAGCCGGCGACCCCTGTGACCCGCGCGTGCTCGAAGGCGTGCTGCCCGGTCACGACGCGGTGGTTTCGGTGTTGGGACCGCGGCGGCCGTGGAGGTCGGCCACGGCGGTCTATCCGCGCTCGGCCGCGGCCGTGGTGGCCGCCATGGAGCAAAGCGGGGTCAAGCGCCTGGTCGTGACCTCGTCGGCGTTGCTCTTTCCGCGCATCGGGTTCGTCGGCCGCTGCCTGCGGTGGGTCGTTCGGCGCCTGGTCGCCGATGCCCGCCGCATGGAGGACCAGATCCGCACGTCGCGGCTCGACTGGACCATTGCCCGCACCAGTTTTCTCAACGACGCAGACGACCCGCACTGCCGGATCGGCGTCGAGGAGTTGCCCAACGGCGGCCGGGCGGTCTCGCGGGTCGCCGTGTCGGCCTACTTGTTGGCGGCGGCCCGGAGTTCGCGGCACCGGCGGCAGGTGGTTGGCTTGTGCGGCTAGCCGCCGATGGCGCCGGCGAGGGGGCATGCATTTCCGTATACCGGCGCCACGACATTGGGGGATGCCGGGTGCGGGGCTGCCCCGGTATCACGTGTGCACCGGCGCGCAGCGAGCGAGCGGTGAACGCACAAAGGTGAGGAACCAGATGAAGACCAACAGGCCACGGAAACTCTGCATCGTGGGGGCGTCGGGCAAGCTCGGCCGGCACCTCGTGCGCCGAGCCCTCGACCAGGGCTACCGGGTCGTGGCGGTGTGTCGCGAACAGAGCGTAGACAAGCTGGGCGCGTTTGCCGACCGCATCGAGGTCGTGCCCGGGTGCACCAACGACCGCAGCGCCATTCGCCGCGCCGTGGCCGGCTGCGACGCGGTGTTGGCGGTGCTCGTGCCGTGGGGCGTCGAGGGCTACGCGACCGGCACGGCCCAGGCCGTGCTGGACTTCGCCCGCCCCGGGGCGCGGCTCGTGTTTTCGTGCGGCTGGCACATTTCGATGGATGGCCGGGACCGCTACACCTGGCGATTTCGCGCCCTGGGCGGCGCTTTCGGCTGGCTCGCCCGGGTGTTTCGGATCGCGGACCGCGGCGACCAGATCGAGGCGTGCCGCCGCGTGTTCGACAGCGGGCGCCGCTGGACTGTCGTGCGCGGCAGCGATCTCGAAGAGGGGCCGAGCGAAGGCCTGCCGGCGTGGAGCGACCATGTCGGCGATCCCATCCTGGCCAGCAATCGAACCCGGCGCACCGACTTCGCCCGGTTCATGCTCGAGGCCATCGACGACGACCGCCTGGTTCGTCGCGCGCCGGCCATCGTCAGCGGCCGCAGCGAGTCCGCCCTGGCCCACACCGCCGCCCGGGACGAGCCGGCCAACCGGGCTCGCCTGAACATCACCGCCTGGGGCTAGCCCGCGGCTCGCGCCCGACCGACAGCCGAGCGAGGCGCGAGCGGTCAGAGAAACAGGCCGACCGTCGCGAACCCCACGATCGCGACCGCGCCGGCGATGAGGGCGTACGGCAGCTGGGTACGAACGTGTTCGATGTGGTCGGTGGCCGCCGCCATGGAAGCGACGATCGTGGTGTCGCTGATCGGTGACGAGTGATCGCCGAATACGCCGCCGGCCAGCGACGCGGCGACGAAGGGCTCGAGGGGCAGCCCCATGGCGCGGGCGGCGGGAACGGCGATGGGCAGCATGATGGCAAAGGTGCCCCAGCTCGACCCGATGGCGAACGAAATGCCGGCGGCGGCGATGAACACAACGGGCAAGAACACGACCGGCGGCAGCCGCCCCGTCGCCAGGCGAGCGACGTATTCGCCGGTGCCGAGCTCCCGGGCGACGCCGCCCAGCGCCAGGGCCAACAACAGGATCAGCGCCAGGGGGAGCAGCGCCCCCGCGCCGCGCAGTCCGTGGTGAGTCAGACGGTCGACGCTGAGGGCTTTTTGGGCCAGCAGAACGATCCACGCCACCGCCAGGCCGGCGAGCACCGCCCACAGCACGCTGGTGGATCCGGAGCCGGCCATCATGTCGCCGTCGCCCGTCACCCAAAGCCCCAGCGGCATGGCGACCACCATCGCGGCGATGGGCACCAGCATGTTGCGGGCGCGAGGCGGCACGCCCAGGCTTTCATCGAGAGTCATGACGTCGTCGTCGAGCAGTGGCCGGGCTCCGTCGGCGTGAAGCTCTCCGGCCGCCACCCGCGCCTCGGCGCGCTTCATCGGGCCCAGGTTGAGGCTCCATCGAATGGATGCGGCCGCCAGCAGCACCGCCGCGATGGCGTAGAAGTTGTAGGGGATCGATCCCAAAAAGAGCTGCAGGGGCTGATCGACATCGAGCCCCGACAAAAGCCCCAGGTTGTAGGCCCCCCAGGCGTTGAGCGGAATCAGAATGCAAACCGGGGCCGACGTCGAGTCGATGAGGTAGGCGAGCTTTTCGCGCGACACCTTGAAGCGGTCGAACAGAGGCCGGGCGACCGCACCGGCCACCAGCACGCTGATGTTCGACTCGATGAAAACCACGGCGCCGACCACCCAGGCGAGGAACTGCGCGCGCCGCGGCGTGTTGACCCACTCGCGCTGCTCGAGCCAGCGGACGAAGCCGCGCACGCCCCCGGACACCTCGACCGTCGTGATGAGCGCTCCGATCACCAGCGTAAAGCAAATGACCTTGGCGTCCCCTTCGCTGCTGAGCACCTCGATCGACCGGTCGATGGCGTCGCGCAGGCCGACGAGCGGGTTCCAGCCGGCCAGGATGGTGCAGCCCAGGGCGACCCCGCCGGCGAGCGACAGGTACACCTGCCGAGTGGCGAGGGCCAGCACGATCGCGAGCGCAGGCGGCAAAACGGAGATCCAGGTCGGGTCGCTCATTCGGCAGCCGGACAATACGGCATGTGCCGGCCGCCAGCGGGTTGCCGGGCGCTCGTTGTCGCGAGCCTCGGTGCCCGAGCTGAACGAGTACCGCGGCTCTCCAGGCTCTAGTAGCTTGGATCGTAGCGAAACGACGCCAGGTGGGCGTCGAGGTCGTCCGGCCGGTCAACGGTTGCCAGCCCCGTGTCGAAGGCGTAGGTCGCCGTCGCCCTGGCGATGGCCCGGGACACGTCGTCGAGGTCGGAAAGCGGCGGATAGATCGTGCCGCGAGCCAGCGACTCGTCGGATACGTGCTCGGCCAGCACGTTGGCCGCGATGGCAAACATCTCGTCGGGCACGATGCGCGCGCCGGACGCGACGACTCCCAGGCCGAGGCCGGGAAAGATGTACACGTTGTTTCCCTGGCCGGGTCGATAGGTCTTGCCGGCGACCTCGACCGGGCCAAACGGGCTACCGCTGGCGAAGATCACCCGCCCCTCGGTCCACGCGTACGCCTGGGCGGCGGTGCACTCGGCCCGCGACGTTGGGTTCGACAGGGGGAACACGATGGGGCGCTCGTTGTTGGCCGCCATGGCTTTGACCACCGACTCGGTGAACAGCTTGGGCACGCCGGACACGCCGATGAGCGCCGTGGGCTGCAGCGCATCGACGGCCTCCTGCAGCGTCGACAAAGGCGCGTGGTCGTGGGCGTAGGGAAGGTTGTGCTCGGCCAAATCCCGACGGCTCTCGACCACCAGGCCGTTGACGTCGACAAACCAGATGCGGCTGCGGGCTTCGTCGACGGGCAGGCCCTGCTCGACCATGGCCGCCACCGTCAGGTCGGCGATGCCGGTGCCCGCCGTGCCCGCTCCGAGAAACAAGATTTTCTCGTCGCGCAGCCGGGTCTTTTTGAGGCGGCAGGCCGCAAACAGGCCCGCGACCGCGACCGCCGCAGTGCCCTGCATGTCGTCGTTGAAACATCGGACCCGGTCCCGGTAGCGGCGAAGCAGCGGAATCGCGTGGGGATTGGCGAAGTCCTCGAACTGGATCAACGCTTTGGGAAACACCTTCTGGGCCGCGTCGATGAACTCGTCGACAAAGGAATCGTAGGCGGCTCCCGAGACCCGCTGCTGCCGAAGGCCCAGGTACACCGGGTCGTCGAGTAGCTCCTGGTTGTTGGTGCCGACGTCCAAAATGATGGGCAGGCACGCGTTCGGGTCGATGTGGGCCGCCGCCGTGTACAGGGCCAGCTTGCCGATGGGAATTCCCATGCCGTTGACCCCCAGGTCGCCCAGCCCGAGGATGCGCTCGCCGTCGGTCACGCAAATCACCCGGACGTCGTCGTACTCCCAGTTGCGCAACACCTGCTCGAGGCGACCGTTGAGGTCGATGCCCAGGTACATGCCGCGGGGCCGGCGAAAAATGTTCGAGTAGCGCCGGCACGCCTCGCCGACGGTGGGCGTGTAGAGGATCGGCAGCATCTCCTCGAAGTTGTTGATCACCAGGTGGTAGAAGAGTCGCTCGTTGCGGTCGGCCAGACCGTTGAGAAACACGTGCTTGTCCAGGTCGGACTCGATGCGGTGAAACAGCTCGAGCAGCTTGTCGGCCTGAATGGTCTGGTCGAGGACCGCCGGGGGCACGAGGCCTTCGAGTCCCAGCTCTCGACGCTCCGACATCGAAAAGGCCGTGCCCTTGTTGGTGTCTGGATGCTGCAGGATCTCGGTGCCTTGTTTGCGGCTCATTGGGCCGCGATCGTACGCGGTCCCCGGGCCGCTCCCGGTACGTTGCTGCGCCTACCCGATCGGCGGTCTCAGCCGCGCGCCACCCAGGCGAGCACGGCGCCGCCCCCGGCGAGGACCAGTCCGGCGACGGCAAAGCCCACAGCGTGGCCGATATCGGACATCTGGGTGGCCAGACCGACGAACGCAACCGCGCCGGCGAGACAGGTCGCCGCCCCCAGCCCGGCCGAGCGCCGGCGACGGGCGCGGGTGGCTCGCGCGAACTCGGCCGCTGGATCCTCATCGGGGCGCACGGCACCGCCCCATAACGCCACTGAACTCGGCCCGCCGGGCCCGGGAGATCTCGAGCATGTCGGCAACACCGTAGCGCGCCGTGCGGCGGCCGCTCAGGCCGAGGTTTCGCGGCGGCCCTGACCGCTGGCCATGGCGGCGCGGTGGCCGGCGACGGCGTCGCGCACGAAGTCGAACGCCTCCATGCGTTTGCGAAAGGCCCGGGTGGCGTCGCCGAGGGCGCCGGGGTCGCGAAAGGCGATGAGCAGCACGGCCCAGTACAGGTAGGCGTCGGCGCCCGACGGCTGATCGCCGAGCAAAAAGCCCGAAGGGCTCGCCACAAGCCCGCGCTCGATGTCGGCGAGCACCGGCGGCATCAGCCGCTGCAGGGCATCCTCGCGCGCGGCCTCGGGGGTCGGCTCGTCGAACACCGGGGCCAGCACCTGCTGGTGCAGTTCGGAGGCGATAAACGCGCACCACTCGAGCAAGCGCTGCCTGTCGGCCGGCGCTCGCTGCTGCCCGACCAGCTCGTCGAGACGAAACAAAACGGCGACGATTTCGGTCAAGACGGTTCCGTCCAGCACGAGCGTGGGCACTTTGCGCTTTTGGTTGACCTCCTCGAGGGCGCCCGCCACCTTGCGGCCGGGACCGCGGTCGACCGCCACGGTGTCAAAGACGACGTCGTGCTGCCTCAGGACGATGTCCACGGCGAGCGAGCAGGCAAACGGGAACGTGTACAGGGTCGTTTTCATCACGAGGGTCACGGTAGCGCCGCGCCGATGTGGCCGAAATGACAAGCATCGGTCAGATTCCGCCATCGCCCTTGCCGGCCTGTGCCGGCGCCCGCACAATCAAGAAATGGCGACGGCAACGCGAACCGAGCGCAGGGCGCCGCGACGGGTGGCCCTGTGGATTCCACCGGGCGGCCAGCTCATCGGCACCATCGGCGCCCTCGAAGCGTTCGACGCCGCCAACCAGATGCGCGCGTTCGCCGGCGAGGCGCCGCTTTACCGCCTCGAGGTCCTCAGCGACGGCGACCAGACTCGCGCCGCCGCCGGCGTCACCCTGCAGACCCGGCCGGCGCGCTCGGTGCGAAGGCTCCACACGCTGATCGTGGGCGGCTCCCTGGCCGACGTCGACGTCGACGGCGCGGCGCCCGCGTGCCAGCAGCTCGCGCGACTCGCCCGCAGCAGCGAGCGCATCGTGTCGATTTGCGCCGGCGCGTTTTGGCTGGGAGCCGTGGGCGCGCTCGACGGACGGCGCTGCACGACCCACTGGATCGCCGTGAAGAAGCTGGCCAGGCGTTTTCCCCGGGCCCGCGTCGAGCTCGACGATTTGTTCGTCGAAGACGGCAACCTCTACACCTCCGCCGGCGGGGCCGCCGGTATCGACCTGGCCCTGCACCTCGTTCGCCAGGATGGCGGCCGCCGCCTCGCGCTGCGAGTCGCGCGATCGCTGGTGGTGTTCAACCAGCGCTCGGGGGGGCAGTCACAGTTTTCCGCCGCCGTCAGCTTACCGGCCGCCGTGGAGGACCGCATTCGCACGGTCGTCGATCACGTGGTCAACCACCCCGAGGCCGATCACAGCGTCGAGACCATGGCGCGGCGGGCCGGCATGAGCGCGCGCCACTTTGCCCGGCGCTTTCGCGATCAAACCCGCACGACCCCGGCCGCCTTCGTCGTGCGCGCGCGGGTCGAAGCCGCGCAGCGCCTGCTGGCCGACGGCGACCACGGTCTCAAGGCCGTGGCGGCCGACGCCGGTTTCGGTTCGGTCGAGTCCTTGCGCCGGGCGTTCAAACGGGTCGCCGGGGTGGGTCCGGACGCCTATCGCCAGCGGTTCAACGCCCGGGCCCCGTCGTGAAGGTGCGCCCGCGCGGGCTTCGAGTCTTCGTCACAGCTCTTTGAGCTGAGCTTTGAGCTGCTTGGCGGCCAGGGCGTAGCCCCCGTTCGCCCCGTCCACAAAGTGCACGTGGTTGCCCTCGTGCTCGGTGATCGCGCAGGTCATCAGCGCCGCCGGCGCTCCGTGAACCCCGTAGACGAGCTTGCCGGCCGCGTGCTCCCGGTCGAGGTAGGCAACGATGGCGCGCTCCTGGTCTTTGGTGACGTCCACGACCATGCGCAGGGTGTCGTCGAACTTGCGAAAGTCGGTGTTGGCGACCACCTGCTCGCGATACACCTCGCCGGGAAAGCCAAACGCGTTCCACCCCTTGGTGAGCAGGGTGCGACCGACGCGATTTTGCACGCTGGCGCGGGTCTTCTTGAGCCAGTTGGGAAAGCCTTTGGTGCGGCCGCTCAGCAGCTTGGCCTCGGCCTCGAACAGGCGGGGTTCCGTGGCCAGCTCCAGGGTCTGCACCGCCACCGGATGACCGTCGCCGTCGAGAATCTCCTCGATGGTCGCGATGGCCTGCTTGTAGATCGCCGCGGCCTCGGACCGGTTGGCGGTCTGGGCCTGAACCAACAGCGCAATGATGGTCTCGCGCTTGGCCGGAATGGGCTCCCAGCGGCACTCGAAGCCGGAAAAGTCGGCGGCGGCGTCTCCTTCGCTCACCGCGTATTTCTCGCCGATGGTCGCGTCCTTTACCCAGCGCTCGCCCTCGGTAAGGCCACTGCCGGCGAACATTGCGAACACCGCGTTCTCGCTCTGCTGGTAGCGCAGGACCAGCACCGGGTGCCCGGCCTGGCGGAGCTCGGAAATGGGCACGATGCCGGCGCGCATGCCGAGCTCGAAGGCTGTTTCTGCCCGCTGCTGCAGGCCCCGGAGCGCCGGCCGCAGCTGGTCGAGCCGCGACGCCGGGCACAGCAGGGTCGCGCCGTCGCCCGCAAACACGAACGGCAGCTCGACATCGCGAATGGCGTTGCGCACCGCGACGATCGAGGCCACGCCGAGAGCGTTCACGTCCTTGTAGCGGCCGGCCTCGATGGCCTTGGTCGAGCCCTCGACATCGGTAATGACCAGGCACCAGCTGTCGGGCGCCTGCTGGTAGACCCGCGGGTCGGGCACGTCGGCAAACGACGTGAGCGACGGCAGATCCCGAAAGAAGGTCTCGTCGCTCATCGGCCGGCATGTTACCCGATTCAGACCGACGGGACCCGCGTCCCTGGAACCGAGCGCAGGCAAACGGGCCGCGAGCCCTGGCTACAGCGGCCGCTTAAAGCACCAGACAAACGTCGGGCTGGCAAGGCCGGCGCCCGACGATAGCGTGCCGGCACCCGAGACCATTTCCCACCCCTGGCGTCCGAGCTCGTTCGACGCCTCGACGAAGCCCTGCTGGCCCGCCCGCAAGCAGTAGTACTCCCACGGCTGGGGGTTGGTACCGGCTCGGGCTGGCGGCGCGACGAAGGGTTGAGCGACGGTGGCGGCCACGCAACCGAGACCGACGCCGAACAAACACACAGAGACGAGCAGCGCGTTCTTCATCGGTCGACGGTACCGGACGCGGCGTCATGCCACCTGACCTGAAACGGCACGGTCACCCCGGCTCCCGCTCTGCTCGCCAGCTCGCGACGGCGGGGAGCAGCCACGACACTGTCAGACCCGGATGGTAAGCGGCGGGCCGAGTGCGGGCGGACTGCCCGCGCCGGAAAGGCATTCCCCCGATGAGCAAAACGATTACGCAGACGGTGAGCTTCAAAGGGGCGTCCGCCAAGGACGTCTACGGCATCTACATGACGGCGAAGAAACACGCCGAAGCGACCGGCGCCCCGGCCGAGATCACCAAGAAGGTCGGCGAGCGTTTCAAGGCCCACAAGGGTCATATTCGCGGCAAGAACCTGCTGGTGAAGGCCAACAGCATGGTCGTGCAGAGCTGGCGCGCGCGCGGCTGGGACAAGACCGCCCCCGACTCGATCCTCACCCTGCGCTTCGCCGACACCGACGACGGCTGCGAGCTGACCATGGTGCACGCCATGGTCCCCGACGAAGCGGCCCCGGACATCAAGAAGGGCTGGACCTCCATGTACTGGAAGCCCATCAAGGCGTACCTCAAGAGCAGCAACTAACCTGCGCGGGCTCCTCTGCGGCAACCGCGGAGCGAGCCCGCCCTCTTGTCCGCCTACGCCAGCGGGCCGCGCCGCTGGCGGCGGCGAAGCAACACCAGGGCGCCGAGCAGGCCGAAGCCGATGAGGCCGGTGGGGCGGCTGGGCCCAAAGACGCGACAACCGCCCTGGTCGTCGACCGGGGCCGGCCAGCAGAACCCGCCGGAACCCGCTTCCAGGCACTGAAGCGGACCGTTTTCCCCGCTGCCACACGGCGCCTCGCGCTCGGGCAGACACGACGCGCTGCACCGCTTTTCCAACCCGTTGTCCAGACACAGCTGCGACTCGCACTCCGAGTCCGACTCGCACAGGTCGCCCAGGGTGCCGGTCGGCTGCGGAAAGCGACAGCGCCCCGCCTCGCAGCTTTGTCCGTCCAGGCACTGGGCCGCTTCCGCGCACGGCTGCCCGCGGGTCACCGTTACGTCGGCCCGGCCTTCGCTGCCCAGGTCGTCGACCGCCCGTATCTCGATATCGAGAATGCCGTCGGCAATCTCGTACTCGCTGGTCTCGAAGATGTAGACGTCGTTGTTGCGCTGTCCGGATCGCGTATCCAGACGCGTGCCGTTGACCCACAGATCCACCGCCCCCAGCCCCCGGGTCACGCCGGCCCGCACGTAGATGGCAAACCCGGGCGCGACATCGGCCCCGGGCACGGGAATGAGAATCTCCGGCCGAGGCGCCGGAGTCGCCCTGCCCTCACCGAGCACGGCCAGCAGCATGCGATGCGGGTTTTGCGTGGTGCCGCCGCACGCGCACTCGCGCTCTTCGAACTCACCGCACGGCAGCTCCTCGTCGCGAAAGAACCGGGCGCCGCACTCGGGAAGGTACGAAAGCGGGTCGCTGCAGCCAAGAACGTGGTCGAGCCCGAAGGCGTGGGCGCTTTCGTGCGCCACGACCTCACAGATTTCGCGAACGTTGGCGTCATAGAAATTCGCAAAGGTGAACGAAATGAGATTGTCCTGCGCCGCGCACACCGCCGGAGCAATGCCGCCCAGCCCCGCGTCGAGACCAATCTCGTCGCCGGTGCCGGCCACGATGGCCTCGTGGTGCGCCAGCGGCGATGGATCCACGTCCGTAATGGTGACGTCGTAGGGCAGATAGATTTCCGCCACGCAGTCGACGACCTGGCGCCAGATCTCGTCGCCGTGCTCGAACGCCGTGAGCCGCGAGTTGGTTCGGGTCGGCAGCGACGAGGTGTTGGCCAGGGCGTCGTGCTCGCCGCGTCGAATTCGGCAGCCCCCGTCGGCGCACCGGTTCAGGTAGATCAACCGCGAAACCGAACTCGACGAGACTGTCTTCGCGGACGGCCGGGCGTCGGGCGTCGCGCAGATGCCTCCGGCCAGGCCCGCGTCGCCAGCGTCAGACGACGAGCGCTGCGGCGACACCCGTTGGTCGCCGCCCGCCCAAGCCGCGGCGGGCAGCGCGAGCACCGCCAGGGTCAGGGCCGCTATTCGGAGAAGAAAACCAGTCAACGTCGAACGGAAAAAGACCCGCGAGACGGCGGCGTCCCGCGGGTCGGTGAGTCGTTACCGGCAGATGCGCCGGCCCGAGTCTCAGAACTCAGTCGCCGCAGCTAAAGCCCATGGAGAAGGTCGCCGCGCCCGGGAACATGCGGACGCGAACGGTCTCGGGCTGGTCGGCCAGGGCGGAGTAGCAGCGACTCGTCGAGGCGTGCGAAGCGGAAAACTCGTAGTCGCCGATCGGCACGTTGTAGAAGCCGAACGTTCCACCGGGCGAAATGCCGTCGAGCTCCGGGTTGGGAAGGCCGTCGGCGCCGTTGTAGGTAACGGTGGCCGAGGCCGGGCTCAGGGTCACGACCGCGCCCTCGAGCACCTCGTCGGTGTCGCGCCAAACGCCGCCGGTCAGATACCCCATGGTTTCGTCGTACTCGACGCCGGCCATGCCGGCGAGAAACGGCGTGGCGGCGCGGTCGAACAGGAACAGCGGAGCCACGATGAAGTCCGAGTCGCCGAGCTGCAGGTAGCGGCTGGCGGCCGGGTGCTTGGTCTCGTCGAGATCCGCGTAGACGATGATCTCGATGCCGGCGGGCACGGCCTCGAACACGTAGTTGCCGGCCGCATCCGTGAGCACCGGCGCGATGTCCGGGCGATCGACGATCGACACCTCGACGCCAGCGAACGGCGGAAAGCCATCGACGAACTCGCCGACGTACCCGGAGACCTGGATGGTCGCGACGTCATCAGGCGGATCGTCTGGCGGATCGTCCGGCATCTCCCCCGGGTCGTTTTCGACGCCACCGGTATCATCGTCATCGGTCGGCTCGAGCTCGCCGTCGCAAGCCGCCGTGAACAAGAACAGAATCCCCAGAACTCCGACCCACTTCATTCGCATACTCAATGAATATTACGTAAGCTAGATTTCCTGTCTATCATGAAATTTAAAATTCGAGCGTCGGTTGCTGAAACGAAGGAAAATTCGACGATTTGGTTCGCATAGGCCCTGTAGGACAACGACATTCCCGCTTATTTCAAGACACTTGCAAGCCGTTTTTCCGGATTCCGCGGCCCGGCTCAGGAGCGAAGAAGACGATCTGAGTTACTCTTTTTACGGGGGTGAGAGTGAACCTGGAATCTGTACCGGGCGCTCGCCGGTGCCGGGCCGCGTTGCGCCGGCCGGGCGTTGCGTCGAGCCCGCGTTGGGTCTTTGAAGCTTGCGCACTGGCCTTGGCAGCCCTGGCCGCCTGCGCCGAGCCGAGCACCGATCTGTGCGCGGCCGGCCAGGTCTGTCCGCCCTTCACGCTGTGCGGGCCCAACGGCACCTGTCCGGCAGTGCCCACCGAGTGCGCCCGTTTCGAAAACGGCACGCCGTGCGCCGCGGCCGACCGAGCGCTGTGCCAGGAGGGCGAGTGTTTGCCCTCGGTCTGCGGTGACACGTTTACCGACGCGGTAAACGGCGAGAGCTGCGACCTGGGCGACGCCAACAGCAGCGTGCCCGACGCCGAGTGCCGCCTCGACTGCACCCTCCGACGTTGCGGCGACGGCACAACCGACAGCGACGAAGCCTGCGACGGCGGCGCCGCCAACAGCGACGTCACGCCGAACGCATGCCGCTCCAGCTGCGAAGAGGCGTTTTGCGGTGACGGCGTGCGCGACCAGGGAGAAGAGCAATCGTGCTTCGGAATCGCGAGCGAGTTCGAGGTGGGCCTGGGGCCGGCGTTTCTCGTGCGCGGCGACATTAACGGCGACGGCCGCGAGGACTTCATCGTCTCCAACACCGGCAGCGACGACAACACGATCTTGCTGGGTATGCCTGGCGGCCAGTTCGCGACCGGGCCGTCGCTGAGCACCGGCGACGCGCTGCCGCAGGGACTCGCCCTTGGCGACCTCACCGGGGACGACGTTCTCGATCTCGCGGTCGTCAACGGCAACGACGACAGCCTGTCGGTGTTCGTGGGCGTCGGCGATGGTTCCTTTGGTCCTCCCACCAGCGTTGCCGCCGGGGTTGCCCCGATCGACGTCGCGATCGCGCACCTGGATGACGACGGCAACCGAGACATCGTCACCGTGAGTCGCGACAGCGGTGAGCTGATCGTTTTCGGCGGCAACGGCGACGGCACTTTGACCGAACGTCATCGAGTCGCTGTTGGCGTCGGCGCCAATGCCGTGGCGGTCGCCGACCTCGACGACAACGACATCATCGACGCGGCCGTCACCACGGCGAGCAGCAACGCCGTCACCGTCGCCTTCGACGTGGGCCTTCTCGATGCCGCGCCGCCCCCCATGATCGCCGACGTCGGAGAAACCCCGTCGGGCCTGGTGCTCGCCGATCTCGACGGCGATGAGCGACACGACATCGCGGTCGCCAACACCGCCAGTCAAGACGTATCGATTCTCCGCAATCTGGGCAACGGCGCGTTTGCGCCCGAGCAGCGCATCCCGGCGCTCGCCGCGCCCAACGACCTGGCCGTGGGCTTGGTCGACGACGACGAGCTCGTCGACCTGGTCTTGTCCCACGCGACCGACCCGTTCCTCAACAAGCTGTCGCTGTCGGTGCTCCGCGGCACACCGGGTGGCGGTTTCGTTTCCTCGGGCGGCGTCAACCTGCCCAACACGCCGTCGGCGACCGACGTGGCGCTCGTCGACCTGAATCGAGACGGGCGCCTCGATGCGGTATTCACGTCGCCTCCCCGAGCGCGCACCTACGCGGTTTTGGGCGGCGACGGCACGCTGGGCCGGCGGTTTGCCTACGGCGTCGGCGAAAACCCCTTCTATGTCCAGGTCGCCGACCTGGACCGCGACGGAAACGGCGACGTGCTGGCCGTGGATCGAGGTGCGGGAGACGTGGTTGCCCTCATGGGGCTGGGCGAAGGCCTGTTCGCAGCCCCGCGCACGGTCATCGAAGGCGAGTCGGCCCGCGCGGTTGAGATCGCCGACTTCAACTACGACACCCACCAGGACGTCGTCGTCATGAACTCCGCCAACGGAGAAGCCGTCGTGTACTTCGGCGACGGCACCGGCGCTCTCGCCCAGGGCGGTCGCTATAGCGTCGGCGATGGCGCCGGCGTACTGGTCGTTGACAGCGGCGACCTGGACCGAGACGGCGTGCTCGACCTCGTGGCGGGCAACTCGAGCGACGACCTCATTCACATTTTGCGCGGCAACGCGGACGGCACCTTCGAGCCCGCACAGATCTTTCGCGGTTGGGAGGGCGGCAACGCGGCCGTGCTGCGCCTCGCGGACATGAACCAGGACGAGGTGCTCGACCTGGTCGTATCGTCGTCCGGCAAGGCCGCGGGTCTGTTTCTCGGCGCGGGAGACGGCACCTTCGGGCAAGAGCCAGTCTTTGTCGACGGGCTGGGCGGCCGCAACATGGCCATCGGTGACCTGACCGGCGACGGTCGCCCCGACATTGCGCGCATGGAAGCCGACGGGCGCAAGCTCGACATCATCAGCAACCGCGGCGGCGGCCAGTTCGAGCTGTTTTCGTCGACGGTACTGGACATCCCGATTCGCTACATCGAAGTCGCCGACGTGAATGGAGACGGACGCGACGACCTCATCGGAGTCGACACAGTCGACGACAAGGTCGCCATATTCCTCGGCCGCGAGGGCGCCACGGTCGCCGAGCCGCAGGTGTTTGCCGCCGGGGAGGAGCCCACGTTCGTCGCGACAGGCGACCTCAATGGCGACGGCTTGCCCGACGTGACCTCGGTCGGCGAGGACCTGTCCATCTTCATCAGTCACCCCACGCTGGGAGGCAACTAGTGCTCCGCACCGCCGCAATCACGGCCCTTGCGCTCTCGCTTGCCGGCGCCTCGCCGGCGTGGGCACAAGACGCGCCCGAACCACGGCCCGAGTCGCCGGCCGCCCCGAACGCAGCCCCCGGCGACCCCGCTCCGGCTGGCGCGGAAACGCCGCAGGGTGAGGCCCAGCGCCTGTACGCTCTTGGCAACGAGCGCTTCGTCGAGCGCGACTACACCGAGGCCCTCGAGCACTATCTCCAGGCCCTCGAGCGCTGGGATCACCCGGCCATCCGATTCAACGTCGCCGAGTGCTACATCAGCCTGGTTCAGCCGCTCAAGGCCTACGAAAACCTGACCGTTGCCCTGGCCTCGGGCCCCAAGGCCCTCGAGTCCGAAGCCCACTACCAGCGGGGAGTGCAGCTCAAGGAACGTCTGATCGCCCAGCTGGGCCGGCTCACCATCGAGAGCAAGGTCGAAAACATCAAGGTGACCCTGGACGGCCGCCCGCTCGAGCTAACCGCAGGCAAAGCCACGGCGGTCGTGTTGCCGGGCGGCCATCAGATCGTCGCCAGCGCGCCGGGATACGTAACGCGCACCATGCCGGTCGTGTTGTCGCCGGGCGAAGAGAGCTCGGCCAACGTTGCCCTGGAGCTTTTGCCCGCGCCCGTCGTTACCAGGCGGCGCTGGCCGCGCTGGCTGCCGTGGGCGGTGGGCGGTGCCGGCGCTACCCTGGCCCTCGCCGGACTTCCCGTGATGCAGTCGGCCGACTCGAGCTACGAAGCGTACGACCTGGCCATCACCGAAGCCTGCGCGCCGCCCGATGGCTGCGCCGCCGAGGACGTTCCCGAGGAGACGAACAGCCTGCGCGACAGCGGCGACCTCAAGCGACGCTCGGCCCAGGTCCTCTGGACCGTCGGCGGTGCCGCCGTCGTCACGGGGGCCGTGCTGCTGCTGCTCAATCAGCCGCGGTCGGTGCGAGCCGAACCGTCGGTCACGGTCGCGCCGGCGGTTCTGCCTGGCGGCGGTGCCATCGTCGGAACCTGGCGCTTCTGAGCAGTACGCGGCCCGAGCCCGGGTCTGCCAACGTGCGACCGCCCCCGGTCATCGGGGCCCCTGGCCCGTGCCGGCGGACCGCGGTGCTCCAGGCACGGTTGCTGCGAGCCGCCCGGCGAGCCGCGGCCCCGATCCTCAGTCGAGCTTTTTGAGCGCGCCCACGTTGATGCGGGTCTTTTGCCGCTCGAGCTTTTCGACCCGAGCCCGCTCCTTGTCGAGCAGCAGCTTGAGCTGCGTCTTTTCACTGCGCAAGTCGGCGGCGAGCTTGGTGACGGTGGCTTCGGCCTCGCGCGCTCTCGCGGCCTCGGCGCGAGCCTGCTGTCGCTGCACTTCAGCCGCGGTGCGCTGCTGCTCGGCGACCAGCCGCTGGTCCTTGGCGGCCTCGAGCGCGGACACGAGCTCGGTGTTCTTTTGCCGCAGCTCGTCGCGGCTTTCGGCCACGGCCTCGTTGGCCAGGGCCGTCTGTCGCTCAGCGGCGAGCCGCGCGCGCTCTTTCGTCTCGATGACTCGCAGCTTTTCGGCGATCGTGTGCTCGGCGGCGACCGCGCGCTCGGCTTCCTCGATGGCGGACTGCTCGGCGTCGCGAATGAGCACCAGGGCCACCGCCGCGGCGCCGACGAGGGCCAGCAGGGACACGACGACGCCGGTCACCAGCCCGCGACGCACCCGACGCGTTCGCGCCGCCAGCGCCAGCACGGCGTCGAGAAAGTCGTGCTCGCGCTGCGGCAGAGCGTCCTGGTTACGCCGCGCCCAGTGACGGGCTTCGCTGGCCGCCTCTCCCCGCCACAGGAGCCCGTTGGGCCGGCCTTTTTCGTCCCACTGCTTGGCGACGATGCGCAGCTGGCGCATGAACGCCGAGTCCTCGACGTTTTCCTCGAGCCATTGCCGAAGCGTCGGCCAGCCCGTGATGAGCGACTCGTGAACGATTTCGTAGAGCGCAATGCTCGAATCGCCGGAGCTCTGAACGACCAGCAGGCGGCCATCGACTAGGATCTCGAGCAGCCGCTGCACCTCGGCCGGGTCGTCGGACAGCTCGCGCAACTCGTCCAGACCCACGATGGCGCGGGTTCCGTCCGACGTCACCAGCCGCTGAAAGATCAGCCGAACGATTCGCTGAGCGGCCGACGGTAGCTTGGTGACCACGTCGTCGGCGTGCGACGACAGCGTGCCCTCGATGCCCCCCATCGTCCGGTAGCTGGCGGTCGTGAGGAGCTTTCGCTTTTTGTCCCGAGCCGCCCACAGCTTCGACGCCGCAAACTGCAGCAGGGGCAGCGCTCCGGGCGTGGACTCCAGGGCGCCCAGCATCTCGTGAAGGATGGCCTCGTCTTCGAACCGGTAGCCCTCGCCGCGCAGCGGCTCGACCAGGGCCTGGATCAGGCCGTCGCGGTTCGGCGGCCGCAGGAACACGAGGCCGCGCGACAGGTCCTCCATGAACTGGGGATGCTCGGATACGCGGTCGAGAAAGTCCGACCGCAGCGACACCACCACGCGCAGCGGGGCCTCCGGATCATCGGCGATGGCGGCCAGGCAGGCGACGAAACTCGCCCGCTCCTCGGCGTCGGCGGCGAGCGTATAGAGCTCTTCGAACTGGTCGACGAACAGCAGCAGCTCGGTGCTGGTCGTTCGGGCGCGGTCCCGCAAGATGGCGCCCGCCAGGCCGGGCTCGCGCAGCAGGCGCTGCGCCATGTCGCCCCGGTCGTCGAGGCGCTTGGCGTTTTGCAGGGTGGTCGTCACCGGGTCCAGCAGCTCCGCCAGGGCGCTGAGCGGCTTGCGCCCCGGCCGGGCGATCAGGACCTCCAGGTCGGCTCCCGCTCGACGCAGCGCCGGAACCAGACCCGCGCGCACGAACGAGGACTTGCCGACGCCCGACGGACCTACGACGCCCACCAGGGCGTGATCGCGCAGGTGGGCGGTCAGTCGACGCACGTCGTTGTCGCGGCCGAAGAACCGGTCGGCGTCGCTTTCCTGAAACGCCGTGAGCCCCGGAAACGGGTTCTCGCCCTCGGCCAGTCGGCGGTTTCCGCGCGACGGCAGCAGCGTTTCGAGCTCTTCGAGCAGCGCCTGGGCAGTCTCGAACCGGTCGTCTCGGCGCTTCGCCAGGCAGCGGTCGACGAGGGCCGCAAACTCCGGCGGCACGTGCGGCGCCACCTCGGCCAGCGGCTGCACCGGCATGTCGAGGTCTGTTTGGGCGTCCCAGATCTCCCGCATGGTGAGACCCGCGAGATGGTGCTTGCCCGCCGCCATCTCGTACAGCATGACCCCGACGGCCCAGATGTCGGCGCGGTGGTCGATGGTGTCGCCCTCGAACTGCTCGGGCGCCATGTAGCGCGGCGTTCCCCGGGCGTTGCGGCTGCTTCCGGTCCCCGTGCGCGTATCCCCTGGCTGCTGTCGCGACTCCTTGGCCGCTTCACCGCGCGTCTTGCCAGTCGAGTCGGCGAGCATTTGCGAGATGCCGAAGTCGAGAACCTTGATCACGCCCGAGCGAGTAAGGATGACGTTGGCGGGCTTGAGGTCGCAGTGAACGATGCCGAACTCGTGGGCGCGAACGAGGGCGCGAACGACCGGCACCATGGTCTCGGCGATGCGCGGCACGGGAAGGCGCCCCGCCTTGACGGATACCCGAAGCGTTTCGCCCTCGAGGTACTCCATGACCATGTACAGGCGGCCTTCGAGTTCCTCGATCTCGTGAATCACCACGATGTTTTCGTGGGTACACTGAGCGGTGGTCGCGGCTTCGGCGAGGAAGCGCTCGTTCATCTCCTCGTTGGCGACCGACAGGAATTTCATCGCCACGCGGCGACCGAGCTTTCGGTCGCGGGCCAGGTACACGCTGCCGGCACCGCCCTGGCCGAGCTCGCGAATGAGCTCGTACTGCTTGAATTCGTCGCCCGGCCGCAGGGGTGCCTGCGCTTTGTTGGCGACGCCGGCCACCGTGCCGGCGGTCATCGTTACGTCATCGATCGCAGCTGTGTGCTCGGTGGTGCCCGACATAAAACTCCCGCAAGGCGCCCCGGCTTTTCTCGAGGGGCGCCGATGCGTCCGGAGAAAAACGAGGAGTCCCCCTTACTAGTTTTACTACATCGCCGGGGCTTCGCTGATGGAACACGTTCGATAGACGCTTGAGTCGACTCCTTGCCGGTAGGCACGGACGTACTCCGTAGGCGCAGCGAGCACAGTGTCCGGTGCGGTTGCCCGGTGGGTCCAGGCTCGACATCCGGTTGAACGCCGGCGCGGCCGCGCCATTGCCTGCGACAGCCGCGTACATCTGCCCGGCATCGGGCGGAAAGCGACGGCCCACCTCCAAAGCAAAACGGCCCGACCAGGCAGTCGCCTGGCCGGGCTTGTGGCTACGAGTTGCGCACTTCTTCGAACACCAGCGCGGCCGACACCGGCCTTGGCGCCGGCCGCGGCCGCGGCGCCAGCTTGCTGTAGGGGCCGAACTTGATGAACGTGACCTTCGCAAACCTCTGCAGGGCGGCGTTGGTCTCGGCGTCGGCGGTGGCGTCGACGCTCGCCTCTAGATCTTCGACGCGCTCGGGGAGCGTGGACGAAAAGTCCAGGTCGGCGGCGGCGGCGGACGCCGGAATCACCGCCAGGGCCCCGGTGGTGACGGCGAGCGTCTTGAGATAGCGAACGAACGAGTGAATGGGTTTTGACATGGGTTGTTTCTCCTGAGGTCAATGGGGTCGTGCCGGACTGGCAACGGTTCCAGGATCGAAGTAGCCGATAGCCATCACCACCAGGTCGCACGCGCCCGGCGGCACGTCTTCGGTAAAGCCGTCGTGCACGATGTTGTCGGTCGGCGCGAGGTAGGCGTCGCCGGGCCGCAGGGTCACCCGGTTGACCGGGTAGTCCGGGTGCGCCTGCAAAAACCGGTCGGCAATCTCGGGCGGAGGCGTTCGCCGCGATACGTCGTGGCCGGCCGCCGCGAGTCGGCGAAACATCTCGTCGATCGGCACGTCGAAGAACTGAAAGCCCCGAGGGTGTTCGCCGACGTTGAGACAAAAGCGGGTTGGCGAAAACGCGCACTCCGCCAGGGGCGTACGCGCCCGGGTGTCGAGGTGCAGCCCGACAAACTCCTTCGAGTCCCAACAAACCGATTTCTGGCTAGCGTGGGTTTCGGCGACGTAGCATTCCAGCGGCGCGGCGCCGTACCGCGAGACGCTTCGCAGATAGGCGGTCGTCTCGGCGATGGAGTCTCGATAGTCGGGCGCTGCCCACACCGCCGCAGCCGCGTCGCCGAACCGCTCGATCGGGCCGGTGTCGACGCGCCGCCAACGCCGAAAGAGACTGGGTGGCGGACGAAAGAACGCCACGGTTGTCGCCGGCCGCGCGCCGCCCCGCGCGCGCAGCGAGTCGAGCTCGCGATCGTCGAGCTTTTGCCACGGTCCCCTGGGCACCCGGGCGTCGCGTCGCCAGGGCCCCCGCCCGCCGGGAGCTGGCTCGGTCCCGTAGCTGCGATGCACCTGGAGCGCGAATCCCGGGGAGGCGAGCAGGGTCACCCGGGAGACGGGCTGCTGGGCCGGCACGCCGAGGGCAGCCACGACTACACTCCCTCGGCCGGGGCCGTCTCGTGCGCAGCCGGCTCGTGCGCGGCCGCCTCGGCGCGCGGAGCGGGCACCAGCTTTGCCTGCTCGAGCCGCTGTTCGATGTGGCGCAGCAGCGGGCGCACGACCGGGCACTCGGCGTCGCTCGCGTCGGGATAGTCAAAGTTGTCCTCGGCGACAGGAAAGCCATTGCAGCCGCCGAAGTACTCGCAGTTCGCGCAGCTCTGCGCCATGCGGTGCTCGCTGCGCCGCACCGACTCGGCGTACGTGCGGCTGGCAAATATCTCGCGGAGCGGCGTCGTAAAAATGTTGCCCCAGCTGGTACCGGCTTCGTACGCGTCGCCGTGAGAGTAGAGTTCGCCGTCGACGTCCACGACGATCATGTGCTCGCGTTCCCGTCGCTGGTAGTAGTGCGGCGCGTGGTTGGGGCCACGGTGGCGCAGCACATCGGCCACGTAGGTCGCAATGGGTTCGCACTCCGCCCGCGCGTCGGTCTCGAACCAGCGGTCCGCCAGGTCCTTCAACGCGGCCAGGGTGTCGGCCGCGGTAATGCCCCAGTTTTCGTGCTGGCCCGGCGCTGCCCCCATGCACAGCGGCAGCATTCGCCACCCGACGCCCAGCCTGGCGTAGAAGTCGAAGATGCGCCCTACCTGGTCCTTGGTGACGTCCGAAAGGACCGTAATGCAGCCGTAGGGCACCCCCGCGGCGGTAAGCCGATCCATGTTGGCCAGCACGGTTTTCTGCCTGCAGCGGCCCGTGATGTCGACGCGCAGATCGCCGAAGAGATCCAGCGACACGCCGACCCCGTCGAAGAAGTCGGCCAGCAGCGCGATGCGGTCGTCGTCGAGCTTCACCAGATTGGTCTGGATGAGGTTGTTGGCCTTCAGGTCGCCGCCAAACACCGCCCGCTGGGTTCGAATGGTCGCCCGGTAAAAGTCCGAGGGCAGGAGCAAGGGTTCGCCGCCGTGCCAGATGAGCTCGATGTCCGGCGGGTCGTCGCGGTCCGCGTAGTAGTCGCGAATCGCCACGTACATGGCCTCGAGCTGCTCGAGGCCCATGGCCGCGCGGTCGCCCAGCCACGGGTATTCGAAACAGTACTTGCACCGAAGATTGCAAAACTTCGACACCTTGATGATGAACTGCACGACGTTGTTCGTCCCGGGCATGCCCGCTCCGTGTGCAGGGCCGATGCCAGGGGGCGGCGCCAGCAATTGCTCGCTCTTCGAAGCAAGGGCCGCGGTGCCGGTGGCCGACCGAGCAACAGTCCGTGGCCGAGGCGTCGACAGCGGGACAGCCGGGACCGCCTCGCAAGCTCGGGCGCGCTGTGCGGCGGCGCACGCTTCCCACTCTCGGAGCGTCGGGGTTAGGCTGCCCCATGGACTTCGAGATCCGAAACGCCACCGACAGCGACGCCGCGGCCTGCGTCGCGATCTATCGGCCGCACGTCGAGGAATCGACGACGTCCTTCGAGCTCGAAGTGCCGAGTACCGACGAAATGGCGCGTCGCATCGCCGCCGCGCAGCGACGCCACGCCTGGCTGATCGCCGAGAGCGACCAGGGGGTTCTCGGGTACGGCTACGCCGGCGCTCATCGCGCCCGCGAAGCGTATCGATACACAGCCGAGGTCTCGGCCTATGTCGCCAGCACCGCCCACGGTCGCGGCGTTGGCCGCCGCCTGTACGAACGGCTCTTTGAGGCCCTGGTTGCCAGGGGCTACTGCAACGCGGTGGCCGGCATTACCCTGCCCAACGACGCGTCGGTTGGCTTTCACGAGCGCCTCGGGTTTCGAAAGCTCGGCGTGTTTCACGCCATCGGCCACAAGTTCGGCGCCTGGCGCGACACGGCCTGGTACGAGCGCAAGCTCGTGGAGGGCCCACCACGCGTCGAAACGCCGGGCTGACCGGACCGGCGCCCCGGCAGAAAACCCAGCGTTTCTCAGCACATGAGGCGCGCCTATCGCCGTGGGACGTGGCTGAGACCGCGCCGCCGAAAAAACCATGCGGCGGGGTCGATATGTTTGGCGACCTGCTTCGTACTTGCTTTGTGACCGGCATGGGCGACGAGCGACCTCATTTGCGACCGGTCCCCGAGCAAGGGGAAGAACCCGACGCCGACACGGCGGGGCTGGACTTCTCCGAGCGGTGGGACCGACAAATCCGCGAGCACGGGCACCAGGTGTTTCTGTCCGTCCTGGCGATGGGGCACAGGCCCGATCGAGCCCGGGAGATCGTGCAGGCGACCTGGACCCGGCTCATGGAACAGGACCGGGCCGGCAACGTGCGCCCCGGAAGCGTGCTCGGGCTGGCGATTACCCAGGCCCGTTTTCTCGCCCTGGACGCCCGACGCCGTGACGCCCGCGATGTCACCAACGTGGACGTCGACGATGGCGTCGACATTGCCGCCCCCACCGCGTCGCCCGAAGAGGTCGTGCTCAGCCGCGACGAGCTCGAGCGCGTTCGGGTGGCCCTTGCCGACTGTTCGGCCAGTGCGCAGAAGGTGTTTCGGCTGGCCTATACCCCGCCGCCCCGGGGGCAAAAAGAAATCGCCGCCGAGCTGGGCCTGTCCGTCCAGCGCGTTCGGCAGGTCCTGAGCGAAACCCGCGGGCGCCTGCGCCAGGCTTTTCGAGGAGAGGTTCGATGACCACGCTGCATGTAAGCCCGGAAGACCTGGAGCGCTACGTCGCCAACGAGCTGGAGGGTGAAACCCTCGAAGCGTTCGAAGCCCACATCGCGTCGTGCGACGAGTGCGCGGCAGCCCTGGCCGAGTTCGCGCGCGAAGAGCTGGCCTTTCACGCAATGTGGCGCCAGGACGCGTTCTGCGCCGGTTGCGGTCGTCCGGTCGACGGCGAGACCTGCGGTTTTTGCGGTGCCCTGGTCGCGCTGGAAGGCTACGCGGTGCTCAAGGTACTCAAGGAGTCGAGCCGCGGCCGCACCTACCTCGCTCGCACCGAGTCTGGCGACAACGTCGTGATCAAGGAAATGGTCTTCGGCACCGCCGTGACCGGTGACGATGTCAGGGCGTTCGAGCGCGAGGCGCAGATCCTCAAGACGCTCGACCACCCGGGGATTCCCAGGTTCCGCGCGTCGATGCAAACCGGCGAAGGCGTGCACAAACGCCTGTACCTGGTGCAGGACTACATCGACGGCGTGTCGCTGGCCACGCGGCTCGAGGATCACCGATTCGTCGAGGACGAGGTCTTTGGCCTGGTCGAGCAGGTGCTGGAGATACTGGTGTACCTGCAGGCGCAAACCCCCATGGTGTTTCATCGGGACATCAAGCCCGACAACCTGCTGCTCGACGCCACCGGCAAGGTGTGGCTCGTCGATTTCGGCGCCGCCCGAGACCGCGGAGCCACCGCCGGCGCCACCCTGGTCGGAACCTTCGGCTACATGCCGGTCGAGCAGCTGGGCGGCATCGTCGACGCGACGACCGACGTCTACGCGCTGGGTGCAACCGCGGCCCACCTGCTGTCGCGCCGGGAGCCGTGGGAGTTTCTTCAGGACGACAACGCCCTTGCCCCGCTGCCCCTGTCGACGGGAATGCGCGCGTGGCTCGAGCGCGCCGTCGCCCGAAAAACTGAGGGCCGCTGGAGCTCGGCCGAGGACGCGCGCGAAGCGCTTCGCCGCGAGCGAACGCCGGCCGCGGTGACAAGCCTGGCCGCCCACCGCCAACCGCGCAGTCGCGCAGGCCGCTTCGTCGGTCGATACGGTGGCTGGCTGGCGGCGGCCGCGAGCTTCGTTGGCGCTTTGGCCATGGTGGCGCCGCCGGGGGTCGCCGCCATGGGCGACGGGCACGTGCCGATCACGGGACTGCTGCTGCTGGCGGCGTTGGCCTTTTACATGACGACGCCGGGAAACGAAGACGAAGCCGACGAGGCCGTCGATCCGGCGGTGGCAAAGCGGCTGCGTCGGCGGCGGCGACGGTGGCGCCACGTCGGAGTCGCCGCCCTGTGCATCGCGAGCCTGGCGTTTGTCGCCGGCCGCAAAAGCCCCACCGAGCGTTTCCTCGAGCAATCCCGCCTCGTCGTGCCCAGCCCGCCGGCGATGCCGGAGTTGCGCGACCAGATCCGGCTCAACCTCCTCAACGGTCGAGGCGGCGACCTGCACGACAAGGCGCACCAGCTCTACAACGCCCGGCAGTACCCGCTTTGCCAGCAGCTGTTTCGAGCGTCGGCGGCTACGCGCGGTCACTCAGACGGCGCCGCGCGCGACTACTACAACGCGGCGTGCTGTGCCGCGCGCGCCGGCGCCGCGGACGACGCATTCGAGCTGCTCGGCCTCGCCTTTGAGCACGGCTGGGACGACGTAGAGCACGCCAGCAGCGACCGCGATCTGGCGTCGCTGTGGGGCGATCCGCGCTGGGCGCCGCTGGCGCACAGCATGGCCGCGCTGTCCGAGGAACACGGCCACGAAACCACGTGGCGGACCGTGCGGGGGCGCGGCCTCCAAAACCCCTTCGACGACAACGACGACAGCGACAACGACGACAGCGACAACGACGACGACAACGACAACGACACTGGCGTCGTGAACGGCGACATCGACCTGGGCATCGACGACGTTGCCCTCGACGCCGACTCGCGCCGACGCATCGAGGCGGCCCGCGAGCGGCTGCAGAACGCCGCCCGCGAACTCCGCAAGACCTTGCGCGAGGAACTTCCCCGCGCGGTCAACTCCGAGGACTAGGGCCGACCAACCAGCGCGGCCCCCGCCGGCTCACGGCGCGACATTCAGATTGTCGAAGCGCGCCTCGCCGGCCTGCGGCGGAGTGCTCGTCGACCAGGTTCCGGCGCCAATCTCGACGGTGACCGCGCTCAGGTCGAGGAACGCCGGCACCTGGGCAACCAGGGTCCACGCAAGCGCATCTGGCGAGGTCTCCCACAAGACCGCTCCGTCCTGCTCGCGCAAGCGCCACCAGCGATGAGCCACGGGATCGAACTCGACGCGCGCGAGGGCAATCCAGTCGCCGTCGCGAGTCGAGATGACCAGCGAGGCATCTTCGACCACGAACTGAACCGCCTTGCTCGTGTCGTAGGGCACCAGCTTCAGAAAGGTCGAGGCAGTGTCGCCAGCCAGCGCCCCCAGCACTTCGACAGCCACCGAGCTGCCACGGAGGTCGTAGCGCTTGCCAGTTGTGTAGCCGCACCACGAATTCGGTTCCCCCGACGCGACGACCGATAGGCCACCGTCAGCTTCGGTCAGGGTGCAGCCGCTGCTGGTGTAGGCGCGCCCCCACGCTCGCGCCCGCAATCCGTCGTCGAAGTCGTCCAGCAGGTCGCTCGCGGCGCACCAGGGGATGTTCGAGTCGCCGTCGGGCTGCAGATTGTCGAACCGCGCTTCGCTGGGCGCGCCCACGCTGGCCCCCGCCGACAACACGAGCCGCACGTTGGCCGCATCGACTCCGCCTTCAGCCGCGTGCAACTCCGACCAGGCCTGGCCGTCAGCCGATGTTTCCCAGTGAAGAACACCGCCCTGCTCGCGAATCTGCCACCACCGATGGGCGACCGGGTCGTAGTCGACGCGAGCCAGGGTGGTGGCCTCGTCGCCGGCGGACCGCAACCGCGCCTGCAGCTCTCCATCGTCGACCCGCAGCTGCACGTAGGCATCCAGGGTGTCGCGCAACTCCAGGGTGGTAAAGCGCCCGCCCACCTGCACTACCTCTACGCGAACCGACTCGCCACGCACGTCGTACGTATCGGGCGTCATGGAACCGACGAAGGCGTTGCCGGCATCGGGTTCGATGGCGAGTACCAGCGCACCATCGATCTCCTGCCGCGAAGTCCCGGGATTGGCAAAGCTGTACCCCCACCGCGGATCGTCGAGATCACCATCGTCGAAGTCGTCGGTGAGCATGGCAATCGTCGCGCACGCCGCGGGTTCGGGTGGCGGTGGAGGCGGCTCAGCCGAGTCAGGCAGGTCGTCAGCTGGCGGCGCCGAGTCGGCGCCGGGATCGGGGGTCGGCTCAGGCGGTGCCGGCGCCTGCCCCGCGGGGTCCACGCACACGTTCTCCTGGCAGCTGTAGCCCTCGGGACAGGTCACGCCGTCGCTGCATCGAAACGACGTATTCGAGAAGTCGGTATCCCCAACGCAGGCGCCCGACAGCACACACGCGAGGCTCGCCACCGCCAACCGCGCAATCAAAGCCAGCCTTGCGAGATGTTGATGACGTCGAGCGGAGGACATACAGCACCAGTGTCTCGCGGCCATGCGCCGACTGCCGACAAAAGTCGCCGCCCCGGCCGGTCCGAGCTCTAACTACCTGGAAGTCGGTCCCACGAGTCCGCCCGTGCGCGGTACCGCCCACGAACCATAGACGCGTTCGAACAGAAGTGCCGTCGCCCCGCGGTTCGAAAAGCGCTCGGACGCAAGTCAGGCGACCCGCCTCGGCGTCGCCAAGGCGGCTAGCCCGTTGCGGGTTAATCGACGCGGGTGTCCGCCGGCCCGCGCGGGCACCCGACATCATCAACCGTAGACTGCAAGCCATGGCCACCATCGTGCAACATCGAGCCTCCGGGGACCGGTTCGTCCTGATCGGTACGGGCTTTGGCGCAACCAAGGCACCCGCCACGTCGGTCACCGGTTTTCTCGGTCACATCGAACACACCCACGCCAGCGATGAAAAGGAGATGCTCTGCGTCTGCGACGCCGATGGAGCGATCGGTTGGTGCCTGACCGAAGAGATGCTCGTCGTATCCGTGGACGGACAGCCACCCGCGCGACACCTATCGCGCGAGCCGTTTCGATAGCTTCCCGTTTGCCTACAGCAAACGTCACTCGAAGCCGCTGGACTCGAACGACACGTTCGCGCACTCGCGTGCGACCTGTTCGCGTTTCTTTCGGTCTCTCCGGGTTCGTCAGTCGCAGTCCACCCGAATGCGAAAGCCGCGCAGGGCCGAGTCTCGTTCGATCGCGATGTAGTAGGTGAGGCCCGGCGTGACCTCCACCGTTTCCGAGCCGCAACGAGTTGACGTGTTCTTGCCGATGCACAGCAACGGGTCGCACGCGCCCTCCATGACGAAAATGTCGTAGTCGTCGTCGCGGTCGTCGCAGTCCAGATCGATGTCGATCCTGGACACCCCGGGCGGCGCGGTAAACGCGTAGTGATGGTCGATTCCCGCGGCGGTACTTCCGCACGAGTAGTTGAACGAGTTGTTGCCGGAGACTCGGCTCGTGTAGTCGCTCTCGCCGCACGCAATGGTTTCGTCCGCGACGCAAAACGGCTCCCACCGGCACGTGCTCGAACAGCCGTCGTCCGACCGGGTGTTTCCGTCGTCGCAGTCTTCACCGGTTTCGACCTCGCCGTTGCCGCAGACCGTGATGGGCCCGGTGCAGCCGCTGCTGTCGATGTCGCAGGCAAACGTGCACGCCAGGGCTCCCGACATAAACCCGAAGTCACGGCAGGTCTTGCCGCCAAACTCGCTGCCGTCGCACTCCTCGCCAGCGCTCGGCGTTAGGATGCCATCGCCGCACCGCGGGGCCACGCAGCTGCGGGTGTCGAACTGACACGACGGCGAGCACGCCAGTGAGCCGCGAAGGTAGCCCAGGGAGACGCAGCTGGCGCCGCCCAGGTTCGGGCCATCGCACTGTTCTCCGGCGTCGATGGCACCGTTTCCGCACAAACGCCGGCACAGGGATGGCTCGCCAGCACACTCCCACCCGGATTCGACGTTACACGCAGCGTTGCACCCGTCGCCCGAGTTCGTGTTGTTGTCGTCGCACTCCTCGCCCGCACTCAAGATTCCATCACCGCAGGCAGGCGCGATGCACGCGCTCGTATCGTACGAGCATTGCGCGCACAGCAACGTGCCGCCGACGAACCCGAGCGACGCGCAGGTGGCGCCACCGAGGTCCACGCCATCGCATTGCTCTCCAGCGTCGATGGCACCGTTTCCGCACAGCCGCTCGCACGACGACGGAAGGCCCGTGCAGCGCCACCCGGGCTCGACCTGGCACGTCGCGCTGCACCCGTCGGCGCCGGTCGGATTGCCGTCATCGCACTGTTCGACGCCCTCGATGACGCCGTTGCCGCACGAGTACAGCACGCAACGCGACTCGTCGAATCCGCATTTATCGGTACACCCGAGCTGGCCATCGTCGTAGGACAGCGATCTGCACGTCGCGCCGCCGAGCATGATGCCGTCGCACTGTTCCCCCGGGTCGAGGGCCCCGTTGCCACAGCGAAGGGCGCAGATCGACGGCTCGCCCGCGCAGTCCCAGCCGTTTTCGACCTGGCAGGAGGATCCGCAGCCGTCGCCGTTGGTCGCATTGTCGTCGTCGCACCCTTCCGGGTCTTCGATGACGCCGTCGCCGCAGACGCGCTCCGTACAGCTCCGATCATCAAAGGAGCAGTCGGCTCGACATCCGAGCTGTCCGCCATCGAAGCCCCGGCTCCCGCAGTCTTGCCCGTCGAGCTCGTCGCCGTCGCATTCCTCATTCGGGTCAAGCAAACCGTTGCCGCACAGTTGGGTGCACCGGGACGGCTCCCCGCCGCAGTCGAATCCAACCTCGAGCTCGCACTGCTCGCTACAACCATCTCCGCCAGCGCTGTTCAGGTCGTCGCAGGTCTCCCCCGGGCTCAGGATGCCGTCGCCGCAAACGGGCTCCTCGGCCGCCGTCGCGCAGGCGCCGCTTAGGATTCCGAGCACCAACGCGGCAAAGGCAACGAAACGCACCACGCCTTTTTACTCTCTCGTTTCGTTCACCGTTCGTTCAACGAACTCACACGTCCTGTCGCGCATCGGGTGTTCCGTTCGCGTCAAAGCCGTTAACCATCGCGGCCGAAACTGCGACGCGTCACCAGCTCAGCCCGGTGTCAGTCGATCTCAGCCCCGCTCAGCCGACCGTCGGAAGCAATGAACCAGGCATCGCGGCAACTGGACTTCGTTACGGCCACAGGCGTTGCTACCGCGCCAGTCATCAATCGCGTTCAAAAAACCGAAATAGAGCGAGAGATTTTGTCGCCTACGATCCAGAGTTCGACGGGACTGTCGGCGACGCGGCCCAGCGTCGTCCGACGCTGGGCCGGAAGAAGCCGCCGGCGTGCTGTGTCGACAAGCGCGGGCCCGCCTTCCCGCTGTTTTCTGGGCGGCTAGCCCCGGATGATCTCGGCCATGCAGTCCGCGAGTTTCTCCGGGGTGCATACGAGGATGTCCATGCCGACCTTGCGAAGCTTCTTGGCGGTGTGTCGGTTGTAGAACGGGCGGGCATCGTAGCCCAGCGCACCGAGGCCAATCATGCGGACACCGGATTCGGCGAGAGCACGGGTGACGTCGACGAGGTCATTTTCGGGGCCGCCTTCGTAGAAATCGGTGATGAGCACGAGGATCGTGCGGGCAGGTTCGCGGACCAGGCCGGCGCCGTAGCGCAGGGCCTGGGCGATGTGCGTGCCACCGCCAAGCTGGACCTGAAGGAGCACGTCTACGGGTTGACCTACCTGGTCGGAGAGGTCCGCGATCTCCGTATCGAAGAGAAAGAGCGACGTGCGGACCGACGGCAGCTCGTAAAAGATGGATGCCATGACCGACGAGAACACGGCGGACTCCAGCATCGAACCGCTCTGGTCGACGGCGACGATGATGTGCCACGGGCGGCGGTTGCGCTCGGCAGCGAAGTAGTAGGTTTGGTCCACGAGCAGGCGCTGTTCGTCTGCGTCCCAGTTCTGCAGATTGCGACGCAGAGTGGTCTTCAGGTCGAGGTTGCGAAAGACCTTGCGCGGCGAATGCCGGTCGCGGCGCAAGGCGCCGGTGATGGCGGGGACTACCTGAATCTTGAGCTTGTCCTTGAGCTGCTGAACGACCTGCTGAATGAGCTTGCGCGCCAGGCCGCGAGTCTTTTCGTTCAGCAGGTCCCGGTGGGTAAGCAGGGTCTTGACCAGCTCGACGTTGGGCTCGACCTTTTCGAGCAGTTTGGGGTGCTCGAGCAGTTCACCGAGACCACGTCGATCGACGAACTCGCGCTCCAAAACCTCCTTCGCTTCGCGCGGAAAGAGTCTGTTGACGGCATCGATCCAGGCCGGAACGGAGAACGAATGCCCCGGCCCCAGGCCACCCGTCCGGCCACCGCCGTCGCGGCCGCCACCGCTGCCTGTCGGCGAAAACAGATAGTCGAGAACCTCACTGGCCTCCGAGTCAGAGTCGTCCGCCCCGATACCCAGCTGGTCGGCGGTCTTGCCGAGAATGAGGCGCCAGCGTGACAACGTCTTGCCGCCACTCACGTCATCCCCCACTCACTCATGATGCGCGCCACTCGCTCGTCGATACGCACGATTTCACTGGCCGCTTCCGCCGAGGTACCCAGGTCGAGCGACTCGGCGTCCCGCAATCCGTGCCGCAACGCCACCCGCTCGCAAAACTGATAGAGCTGCGGGCCCTGCATCGACTCGAACGCACTGCGAAGCCGCGGCGCCATGGTCAGGAATGGGTCCGCCGGTGCCGCTTTCAGCAATTCTTCCAGGGCGTCGATAAGGGGGTCGGCACCCAGGAGCAACGACGCCTTGGACACCGCCATCACGCCGGCCAGGTAGTCCCCGGCTCGAATCATTTCCTCGGTCGCGGCGAATGCGTAGGCGCGGATCGATTGAGCAAGTGCGTCGGGGGGAACGGCCCGGGTCTCTACCAGCAGGCCGTCGAACACTCCTCGGAGATAGGGCACCGTGGCCGCCTGGGACGCCTCTCGCACGCTATCGACGAACAGGGTTTCGTCGAGGGCGGGTTCCCGCCCTGCCAGGACTGGCTCCGCCATCTTGCGCAGTCCGTCGACAATGCCCCCGACCTCCTCCGCGGGGGCCGAGGCGACGTGGCCAACGGCGAAGCACGCCCGGGCGAAGGCTCGCTGCACGAGTTCCTCAACGTCATCCCGCGTGCGGCCGCGCACCTCCGAGTAGCGGTCGAGCACCAGAAGGTGCGACATGGCGTTGGCCAGTGAGTCAAAGCGGGGATCTTCGTCGATGGCCGCGCCGCACGCGGCGAACACGGCCTGAATCATCCCTGGCAGATCCATGTCCAGTGCGTCTAGCACCCGGCGCGCCAGCTGCGCGGCCTCACGGCCATGCGACGCCATATCCTCGCGCAGTCGAACCATCGAGGCCGCTTCGAGGGACTCGCCGAAAGCGGCCCGCTCGACCAGCTTCGCTTCTACCGACGGACTCCAGCGAACGCGCCAAACCTCCTTGAAGATGGCGGCCTGGGCGAGTCCGGACGACACCTGCTTGCCCTGGCGCTGCTCCGCGAGCTGCACGTCGAGAAATCGCAGCCGGGCAAAGAACACGGCGCGGCGGTGGTCGAGGACCTCGCGCGTGTCTAGCACGACGTCGTGGGAAACGTCCTTGTCGAGAAACTCTCGCAGCTCGAGCTCGTCGGCCTGCCGGTGAAAATCCGCAACGATGGGCAGCTGGCCGACTTTCGACGTTGCGTGGCCCACTCTCGTGCCGATATCGACCTCGGCCATGGCGCGGCGCAGGTTGGTGCCGACCTCGGCGGGGTCGCCTTTGCAGCAGCAAGTCAAAACCGCGTCGTGAATATCGTCGAGAACCGGTTCTTCGCGGCCGCGCAGACGGGCCAACATGCGGGCGTGCTGCGCGGTGCTGATGGCGTCGGCAGACGACAGCGCATCGCCGAGGCGGCGAGCTCGAGCGAGGATGCGTCGGGTGTGCTCCACCAGCAGATTCGCCGCGCCGTCCTCTTCCTTCGCATGGGCCCAGGCTCGCTGATAGAACTGGGGGGCGCGATTGCCCGCGCCGTAGCCCGACAGGTCGGATACGCGCAGGAACGAATACGGCACGATCGAGGTATAGAGCGTCCCGGGCGGCGGGGTGGGCGGCGGTTCCGGGTCGTCGGCATCGAGAAACAGGTGAAAGCCGCCGCATACGACGAAGGCGTCCGTGCGGGCTGTGGCTCGCTCGTTCAGCGTCGTCTGAATCGTGCGCAGCATGTGCCGCTCTCGCTCGAGCGTACCGTCGCTCGCGATAGCGGCCGACTCGGTCGTCATTCGACAGCCGGCGCAGAACTGCGCCAGCTTCCGCCGATAAGCCTCGTAGTCGGCGCCGGAGCCCAGCTCGAACAGGGTGTCCCAGGCCTCGTCCCAGTGCCGGTACCCGGCCGCGTCGGCCAGGTGCTGGTAAAACGAGCTGCGCGCCATGATCTGCTCGGTCTCGGGCACGATGGCGTGGTCGGCCTCGGCATCTGCCGACGACCGTTCCTCCCCCTCGCCGCCGTCGGCCTCCGCGTCGAGGCACCCCGGCTGCTCGAAAGGACGGATGAGCGCATGATGCGGCAGGTCCATGAATACGACCTCGGCGCCCACCTTGTACGCCGCGCGAATCGCCACCAGCTCCGGCGAGTAGTCGAGCATTGGATACCAGGACGCAAAGTGCGCGGGCAGATCCGGCGACGGGCTGGCAACACCGGCCAACCCGAGCGCGTTGTCGTCGTCGCGATAGCTGGAGTAGATCGCCACCGGCGGACGGGTTTCCCGGTCGACGAGGTGCGGGATCAGGTGATTGGCCTCGGCCGGTCCCTCAATGAACACGATCCGAGGCTTGCGCGCCAAAATCGCGCTCTGGACGTGGCGCGCTACGGCCGGTGAGTGGTGGCGCACTCCAAACCAGTACAGATCGTCGTCGAAAACTCGCTGACAAGCGGCTTCGAGCGCTTCCACCGAGAGGGTCTCGGCGGCCGCTTTGTCGACCGGTTCCGACACAGAGGCCCTAGGGGGTGTCCCTAGTTTCGGGGCAGCTTTCGCGAAGTCCATGGAACTTCAGACAATGACCGAAGAGCAACGCCGTATGAGGTTTCAGGGGCATAGTGAGTGTTGGTTGGAAACGAGAGACACCCCCTAGTGCCCCGCGCCGTTTTCCAACGAGCCTGGCCCGGTGGCCCAGCCGCGCGTCAATGGGACGAGACACTAGATCGCCTCCTCGGCCGCTTCGAAGAACTCGCGCCAAAGCTTGTCTTTGGCGGCGCGCCGTTTGGCGACCAGGGTCAAGTACTCCTTGAGCACCTCGAGGTCCCCGGTGTCTTCCTTGACCACCGAACCGACCAGGTTGCGGGCCAGGTGGGTGGCGGTAATTTCTCCGTCTCCGAAGTAGCGCGCCGCGAGCGCAGCATCGAGGGTCAACCCGATGGACTCGGCGGTGGACAGCGTGGTGCTCGGCGACTTCACGCTGACACCGTCGCTGGTCTTTCCCGAGCGAAGCTCTCGGAACACCTGCGCCAGCACCTTGATGATGGCCGGCTGGATGGTCGCCTTGATGTCGTAGCGCTGAATGAGTTCGGCCGAGCGCTGTCGAATAATCTCCTCCTCGGTCTTTTGGTCACCGACGATCGGGATGTGGATGTAGTTGAACCGGCGTTTGAGGGCGGCCGACAACTCGTTCACGCCCTGGTCGCGTGAGTTGGCCGTGGCGATGATATTGAAGCCAGGGCGCGCCCACACGGCGTTTTCGTTGGGCAGCTCGGGAACCGAGATGTACTTGTCCGACAAAATCGACACCAGCGAGTCCTGAACGTCGGGCACGCAGCGCGTGATCTCCTCGAACCGCAACAGCCCACCGCCGCGCATCGCGACCATGGTCGGCGAAGGAATCAGGTTGTCGGGCCGGTGACCGTGGGCGATGACCTGCGCAATGTTCCAGGCGTACTTGATGTGCTCTTCGGTTGTACCGGCGGTGCCCTGAATGGTCACCGTGCTATTGCCGCTGATGGCCGCCGCCAGATGTTCCGAGAGCCAGCTTTTGCCCGTCCCCGGCTCACCGACCAGCAAGAGCGCCCGCTCGGAGGCGAGCGTAACGATGGCGCGTTCTACGAGAGACCTGTCGCCGAAGAACTTCTGCGTGATCTCGACCGACTTCTTTTTGCTGCCGATCTTGGCCTTCAGGGTCTTGCCACCGATGATGTAATCGAGCACGGCCCGCGGGGACAACCGCCAGGACGGCGGTGGCGTGTCCGGGTCGTTTTGCGCCAGCGCGTCGAGCTGTGCAGCGTAGGCCACCTCTGCGGGTTCGCGAAGCGTGGTCTCGTCGGTCTTGGTCTCAGCCATGCGGTTCCTCAGAAGTTCAGGGCGCCCAGTAGCGTCTTGGGGTCGATCTTGTCGTTCGACAGCGCGACGAGCTCGACATCATCTTTTTTCACGGACAGCGCCGATAGCGGCTGAAAAACCAGCCGGGCGGCCTCGTAGTGCATCAATCCGAATAGCGCCGGCTTGTCGCGCTTGCGCTCAGCCAGCTGCGCGAGGCGCTCGCGCAGGGCTTCACCGTCTTTCGCCTTGCTCGCGATGGCACTGTAGGTACGTCCCTTCGATACGATCGGATAGACCAGTCGATCATCGAAAGCAGCGTCGTTGGGCTCGCCCATCTCCCAGTCGGTGAGTAGGACTTCGTCCTGGAGCTCGATTTCCAGGTCCACGGGTGATGGTTCGTAGGCCTGCAAACGCCGACGGCTCGCGTCGACATTCCAGGTCACAAGGTCGGTCCAGGGTGTGTTGTCCTTGATCGCCGCCACTTTCGACGGCGGCCCGACCTGCAGGCGAAACGCCGCCGGTTCGCGACTTACGGCGGCGTTTTCGATTTGCACGGGCCCGTCGACGAGCAGCACCGGCTTGAACTTCTGCGGCTGCGCCAGGTGCAAGAACCCCTCGGCGGGGATTTCCTTGCCCTTGAGTGGAAATACGAACGACCAAATGATGGAGTCGCCCGCCGCGATACCGACCTCGGCCGGCTCAGCGGGGCCGAGAGCGCGCAGGCGAAACTCGAACGAGCAGAACACCCCCGGCACGACTTTCTTCACCACGCCAACCGTGCGACAGGTGAGCCGCTTGACCGGCATCGGCGGTCGCGACAGGTTCAGCTGGCCGAACAGCACCTCGTTGCGCTCTTCGACGGCTCGGGTTAGACCCGCTGCGAGCAGCCAGACCCGGCCGATGAAGAACGCCAGCCGCTTCGCTGAAAAGTTGGGGTCGTCGGCCACGTACCGGCGAATCTCGGTGCTTACCAACCGCAGCGTCGAGCTGAGGCGCAGAAGCTTGAAGCGCGAGGACTCGCGAAACGCGACATCGAGCTGAGCGAGCGTGGCCTCGGACGCCACCGTGAGCCCCGCAGACAAGAGGGCGCAAACACTCCGAGTGACATCCGCGAGAGTGTCCAGGAGCTGCCGCCGGTCCTTGGCTCCTAGCGACATGGTGGCGGCGATCCGCTGGTCCTTCGGCTCGGCTCCTTCGCCTCCCTCGATAGGACCAAGCGCGCTCCGGGCCGTTTCTACCGTCAATACGCGCTCAAAAGTCCGTACGCACGCCTGGGCGGACAACAGCGTAAGCGGGGCCTCGCTGGCCCGGGCCTCTACGTCGCGGACCACGCGGCGCAGCCACGACGCCACGTGCCCGGCACCAATCTGGGTGAACTCGTCGGCGGCCGCGCGCAGTGGGTCCAGCACCTGGGCCGACGCCGCGCGAACGCCGCGCACCATGAGCGTCTCGAGCGCGTCGCGCACTCGCGACAGCGTGTAGACGACTTCGTCGAGAACGTCGGGTGCCAGCACGCGTGGCCTGCCTAGAAGGCGTAGTAGTCCTCGGGCGTCGTTTCCGTGGGCCGCCAGTCGACCTCCCCGGCCTCGGCGCCCTTGTAGCGCAAAAAGACTTCACTCATGGAGTCCTTGTCGAGCTCGGGATACTGCAGCTTGCTCTTTTCCACCCAAAGGTTGACAGCATTCGCGTCGAGCGAGCCCGAGCTCGTCAGGCCGATGATGAGCACCAAAATGTGCTTGCACAGCGCGCCGCGCAGACCGCCGCACGAGTTTAGATTCTGGGTGCAGCACGCAAAGCCTCCCGACGACGTGAGGGTGGCCGCATACACGAGGCTTTCGTCGGTCTGGCTCTTGATCACGCCGACGACGTGGTCGCCGCCAACGTCAGAAAAGAGCTCGAACCTGTCAGCCTTGAGCATCTTGAGTGCTTTTTTGAGGCGCTTGGGGTCGACGTTTTTGTGCAGGGCATCCATGAACCCCTGCAGATCGATGGGACCGCTCTCGGTCTGCCGCTTTTCGAGCTCCGCCAGAACCCGCGGATCCGGCCCCGAGCCCCACCAAGCCAGGTTTGCTGCGGCCGTATCGAATCCGCTCGGGAACGCGGTTTCTTCGTCGATCTTGGCGTTCTTGATGTTGGCCAGGTCCAGGACGGCATCGACCATGGACGCGCCCGTAAGGGTTGCAGCGTCCAGGTTGGCCCGGGACAGGTCGGCTCCGTCGAAAACGGCCTTGCTCAGATCCGCGTTGCGCAACGTGGCGCCGCAAAGCCGGGCCTTGGAAAAGTCGCACCCGCGCAACGACAGGTTCGCCAGATTGGCATCGCTCAAATCGCCCCCGGCGAAGCTAAGCCGCTGGTACGGCCCGAGCTCCAGGACGTCAGCGCGCTTGCGCCGATTGAACCGCGCGATGCCGTCGGGTCCACCTCGCAGCTCCGCGAGGATTTCGGCTCGCGCCTTTTTGCGCCCCGACGACTGTGCCTGCCGCTTGCTCTTTTTCGCTTTTGCCGCAGCAGCGAGCTCTTCATCGCTCGGCACCGGTAGGCCCAGGGCCTCGTGAAGCGCTTTGACGACCACCGGCCGCACCTTCGGCGCCTTAATGGGTGACTTGCGCGTCGACACCTCCAGGGTGTCGAAGTCGAGGCGATCGACGGGCCGCGCCTGCAGCGCTCCTTCGATTGCCTCGGAGACCGTGGGGTACTGCTGGTAGAAGTATTTGTCGCCGTAGTGCGTCGCCATCGCGCCCCAGCGTCCCCACACGATCGAAAACCGTGCGTGGGGCGCCCCATCGATAGGTCGAACAAGAATCGACAGGCCTTCGGCATCGCCCGCGATGTCGTCGAGTCGCTGCAGGTTCTCGGGCTTGTTCGCGGCCATTCTTCGCTAGATTTTGCCACGGAGCTCGCGTCCACACGGGGCTCCGCTCTAGCTCGTTGTGAGTCAGTTAGAGTGGTACGTGACTAGGGGCGCGTATCCGACAGATTCGGCAATAGCTCCTTGGCGCACCAGAGGCGCGTCGCGACCCAGTGACCGACGGGCCCCGGGCCCCTTCCGGCCCGCGCTTTCACCGGCACCCGCGACGATTGACGCAGGACGTTCCGCAACGCGCGCACAGGTGGCCTGGGTCATCGCCACTCCCGCGAAACGAGGCCGACCTCTCGGCGAGGGCGTCCCAGAAGTCGCACGCGGCGGTCCGGACGCGGGCGCCGGGCGCTGGTTCCGGCGCGATTCGCAGATGGGCGTCCTGGGCGGGTTCATAGGTTGGCCACGAGTCTTCGGCTGCAGGGGCACCCGCGCGAGCGAACTGGCCCCACATGGTTTGCACCGCTGACGCCACGGCCTCGTCCTCCGGGGTCGGCACGTAGTCTTGAATGTCGGTGAACCCGCCGAAGAGATAGAAGAGCTCGAGACCGTGGAACGAGCCGGTGATGAGGCCCAGCAGGCCGCCGGGGCGATGGGTGAAATGGTAGCGCCAGACCCGCTCCGTCCCCGCCAGCGCCGCCCGGGCGATTCGCCGCGCCGGGCAGATGAACTGGCCGTCACTGAAGAAGGCAACGCTGGCGGCGCGCGCGGCGCCGTCGCTCTCCCCCGGCGGATACAGCGCCCGGGCCTGGGCGAGAAAGGGCTCTTCGAAGAACTCGACGAGCGCACCGTCCCACGCCGCCGGTGTCACCGTTTCGAACGGGACAAGCAGTCCCGCTTCGTCTGCGTTGGCGCCCACGACGAGGGGCACGGGTGCGGCTTCTCCGAGCCGCAGGGATTCAAGAGGCTCCTTGCGCAGCAGCTGGGCGTCGACAACCGGGCCGAACGCCGAAGTCGCGCGTCCGTCGGTGAACACCCGCGGCGTGACCGCCACGAGTTCCGACGGCGCGACCGAGCGAAGGCAATCGGCGGGCGCCTCGGAGTCGCCGCAGCCGGCGGCCGCTGCGACCTCCTGCCCTACGGCTTCGGCCTCGGCGAGGGAGCGGGCCCGGCACGACCCGCTATGCAGTGCGGCCGCGTGAAACAGACCGCGCGCCGCGGGCGCGCCGAGCAGCGCGCACACGTTGTCGGCCCCCGCCCCCTGCCCGACCAGCAGGATGCGTTCCGGGTCGCCGCTGAAGGCGGCGATGTTGTCGCGCACCCACCGCAGGGCCTCGACTTGATCCAGGAGCCCGTAGTTGCCCGAGCCGGCGCCCTCGGCCTCTTTCGAAAGCGCCGGGTGCGCGAGAAAGCCGAGCGCTCCCAGTCGATAGTTCACGGTAACGACCACCAGGTCCTGGTTGAGCGCCAGGCGCGCACCGTTGAGGACTCGCGCGCCGAACTCGACTTGCGTCGACGCCCCCTCCTGATTGCCCCCGCCGTGAAGGAACACGACCACCGGGCGGGGCGCGGCCTCGGCGGCGGGTCGCCAGACGTTCAAGTACAGGCAATCTTCGCTGCCAAGAAACCGCGGGGATTGTTCCTCGTCGGACCACGACAGCTGCGGACACGCGGGCGGAAAGCCGCTGGCGTCGAGGACGCGGTCGCGACAAGCGGGCGGACTCGGCGGCCGAAAGCGCCCGTCGCCCAGCGGCGGCGCCGCGTATGGGATGCCCAAGAACGCCCAGGTGTCGTCGTTGAGAATGCCGCGCACCGAGCCCTCGTGAGTCGCTACCTCCCCGAGGCCGTCACCGGGAGCGGGCTCGCAGCCGGGCTCCGGAGGCGCCGGTTCGACGCCGCCGTCGGGCTCGGCATCGGCGCCGGTGTCGTCACCGACGGCGTCCGAGGCTCCAGACGTTTCGAACCCACACCCGGTGTGAACCGGGAGTGTCGCAATCGCCAACAGGGGAGCACAAAGTGCGGAGACTCTCGACAACCGACACAGCATGGCCATCGAAAGAGCAAGTCCGGTACCGGTTGCCGGGTAGGCCGAGGCGCGCGGCTTTGGTTCCCTCGGCGCCGCCGCTGCGCCGGCCGCCGAACCGCGCCATGCGGAAAGGCCGCCGCGTTCGCGTTTCCAAGCGGACGACCTCGCGCGCCCGAAGTCCGCGACGGCGTTCGTCGTAGTATCCGCCCCACGATGAGCATGATGAGCACAAAGGGACGGTGGTCGCTCACCCTGGCTTTGGCCGTGGCCGTCGCCGGTTGCGGGTCGCACTCGGAAACCGAGCCTACCCTTGCCAGGGTCACCGAGCCGCCACCCGCGCCGCCCACGACAGCGCCGACGGAGATTGCCAACGCCGTCGAACACGGCCTGCTGCCCCCGGTCACGGTCGTCGGCGAAGACCCGCGAATGGACCTCCAGGCGCGCATGCAGCACCACGGCATCCCCGGCATCAGCATTGCCGTGTTCGAAAACTACGAGATCGTGTGGTCGGGCGCGTATGGAACCGCCAACGCCAGCACCGGTCGCGAGATCACGCCGCGAACTCTGTTGCAGGCCGCTTCGATTAGCAAACCGGTCAACGCCATGGCCGTGCTGCTCGCGGCCGAGGCGGGCGACCTGTCGCTCGACGCGCCGATCAACGAGCTTCTTCGGTCGTGGAACCTGCCCGACAACGAGCACACGGCCAAGTCCCCTGTGACTCTCCGCCACCTTCTCAGCCACACCGGCGGCACGACTGTGCACGGGTTTCCCGGTTACGCAACCGCGGCGCCGCTGCCCACGGCGGCGCAAGTTCTCGACGGCGAGACGCCCGCCAACACCGACGCCGTGCGCGTGAACCAGCAGCCGGGGCTCGCCTTTCGCTACTCCGGGGGCGGCACCACCATCTCGCAGATCGCGCTCGTCGATAGCCTTGGGGGCACCGCGTATCCCGACATCCTGGCGAACCTCGTGCTGCAGCCGCTGGGCATGCTGGACAGCACCTACGCCCAGCCTCTGCCAGCCGACCGGCTGGGCCAGGCGGCGGCGGCGCACCACCGCAGCGGCACCGTCGTCGCGGGCGACCATCACGTGTACCCGGAAATGGCCGCGGCCGGACTGTGGACCACTCCGACCGACCTGGCGCGCTTTTTTCTCGCCATCAGTCGGGCTCGAGCCGGCAAGCCCTCGCCCGTGCCCGAGACCGTGGCGCGAGCCATGACGACCCGCGGTCTATCCGGCGGTGAACCCGGCACCAACGTTTCGCTGGGCACGTTCGTCTACTCTCGCAACGGCGTGGAGATGTTTGGCCACGGCGGAGCCAACCACGGCTTCCGCTCCATCGCCCGGGTGGGCCTCGACACTGGCTACGGGTTCGTCATGATGGCCAACTCCGACAATGGATTCGCCCTGTTCGTCGAAATCGAGCGCGCCCTCATGGGTCGGCCGGGCTGGCCGGGCAACCCGCCAGCACTAACGCGCGCGGCGGTCCCGGCAGCCGAGCTAGCGTCGATGGCGGGCCGGTACGCGGCCAACGGCGCCCTGGCGTTCACGATTGCCGTCACCGACGGGCGCATCGAGTACAGCAAGCCCTTTCGCCAGCCGGTCGAACTGATTGCGGTCGGCGACCGACGGTTCATCGCCCGCGACAGCGGGGCCGCCTACACCTTTGCCGCCGACGGCCAAACCGCCACCATCACCGCGCCGCCCGGCATTCCCGCCCCGGCCATGCAGGTCGAACGCCTGGCCGACGACGACCTCCGGCCGCTGGCCGAGCTCGACGCGGGCCGCTTCGACGCCGCCGTCGCCGCCTGGCGAGCGCTCGAAAAAGACGCTCCGAAGAGCGCCGCCCTCGACGAGGCGCGCTTCAACAACCTGGGCTACGAGCAGCTCATCGCAGGCGACATCGACCGCGCCATCGACATTTTTCGATTCGTCACCGTCGTCCGCCCCGATTCGTCCAACGCCTTCGACAGCCTCGGCGAAGCCCTGGCTGCCGCGAACCGCCGCGACCAAGCCATCGCCGCCTACGAAGCCGCCCTGGCCAAACTGGCCGACGACGCCACCATTGCCACCGAGGAAAAGCCCCGCCGCCGCGCCCACGCCGAAGAACAGCTCGCCAAGCTGCGGGGGGAGAAGTAACCGCGCCGTCGCGCGGTGGATCTTCGCCCGGCTGGTGACCGTCGCTGCTGAGACTCGCGGCGGCGTACCCCAGATTGAGCGAGTGTGAGAAACCATCGTTCGAGCCGGGCTTGCAACGATGGAGCGGTCGCGAAACGTGCTGTCGGCGGCGAGCCGTGGGGTCTATGGTACGCGCCCCCGCCCGCCCCCATGCCCCGCCCACCAACGCAAGACAGCCTCCAACCCGACTCCACATCGCCGTCTGAAGCGCCCGCCGCGCCCAGCGACTCTTCCTCCTCGGTCACGCTCACGGCCGCGGACTCGAGCAACGGGGACTCGAGCGGTGTTCGCACACCGAGCTCCGGCGGCATTTCCCGAGACCCGGCAGAGCTACCCACTCGGTCGCGGACGCGCTACGTGTTCGAGGGCGTGCACGCCGAGGGCGGACTCGGCCGCGTCCTGCGCGCGTACGACACCGAGCTCGGCCGCGTCGTTGCGGTCAAGGAACTGCTGGTTCCAAGCCCACGCGCCGAGGCCCGCTTTGTCCGGGAAGCCTGGATCACCGCGCGCCTCGAGCACCCGGCCATCGTGCCTGTCTACGACGCGGGCAGGTTCGTCGAGGGCGATGCGTTCTATTCCATGCAGCTGATCGCCGGGCGCTCGCTCAAGGAAGTGCTGAGTACCCGGCAATCCCTTCGAGAGCGACTGGAGCTGCTCCCCAACCTGCTCACGATCGCCGACGCGATCGCCTACGCCCACAGCAAGCGGATCATTCATCGAGACTTGAAGCCGTCCAACGTCATCGTCGGAGACTTTGGCGAGACCATCGTCATCGACTGGGGCCTGGCCAAAGATGTGTCCGGTGCCGATGAGGAGGCTCCGGCCGCGGGTCCCTACCGGTCGAACGAGGCGTCGGACGCGGTGACTGTCGACGGCGAAGTTGTCGGCACGCCCGCCTATATGTCGCCCGAGCAAGCCCGGGGTGCCGACGTCGACGAAGCCAGCGACGTCTATTCCCTCGGTGCGATGCTCTACCACTTGCTCGCAGGTTGCCCGCCCTACCGAGGCTCGACGGCAGAGGTTCTCGATCAACTCGGTGAAGGCCCTCCGCCGCCGCTGCGAGACCGAGAGTTCGCTCTGTCGGACGAACTGCTCGCCATCGTTGGTCGCGCCATGGCGCGCGAACGCGACGAACGTTACGACGGCGCGGGCGCGTTCGCCCGCGACCTGCAGAGGTATCTCGACGGGCAGATCGTACGAGCACACACCTACTCTCGTCTTCAGCTCATGCGCCGCTGGCTAACGCGCCACCGGTCGCGACTGCTGGCAGTGACCGCCGCCGCCGCGGTGGCCGCTGGCGGGATCGCCACGTACGTTGGCGCAACGCGCGTCGCCAGCGGGCTGGCGGACCTGTGCAGCGCCGCCGAGGACGACATGGGCGTCGTCTGGAACGCCGACGCGAAGGCGCGAATCGAAAAGGCGTTCGCAGCCTCCAACGTTTCGTTTGCCGCCGATACATGGCAACGCGTCGAGTCGGCGCTGGACGGCTACGCGGCGGACTACGCCGTGGCCCGAGACCAGGCGTGCACTGACACCGCCGAGCTGGGGCGCCAATCGCCCGAGATGTTCGACCGACGGATTTCGTGCCTCGACGACCGAGTGGACGCGGCCGCTGCTTTGATCGAGGTGCTGGCAGGCGCCAATGACGACGTCGTAACCAACGCGACGCGCGCGGTGGCCGCGCTTCCGCGGCTCGCCCCTTGCTCGGACTCGGAGTACCTGCTCGCGACCGTACGCCCGCCAGACGACCCCGAAGTCGCCAGACGCGTAGCGGAGCTAAAGCCGGCGACCCAGCGATCGAAGGCGCTCTCCGATGCCGGTCGAGCCGAGGCTTCGTTGGCCCTCTGTCGCGACAAGCTCCCTGCAGCACGGCAGACGTCCTACGCGCCTGTCGTCGGGGCGCTGCAATGGTGCATCGGTTCCGCCGAGCGCGAACTCGGCAACTACGCCGCCGCCGCGGAAGCCCTCACCGACGCGTACTACAGCGCTAGCAGCGGCGGCGATGACGAGACCGCCGCTCGCAGCGCAGCGATGCTCGTTGCATTGAACGCCGGATCGCTCAACGACCACGAAGCGTCGCTGCGTTGGCAACGCGATGCACGGGCGGCGGTATCGCGGGCGGCGGCGCCCAAGCACGAGTTGACCGCGCGTTTGTTCACTGCCCTCGGCAACCACGCCTCGCATCGCGGCGAACTGAAGGAGGCAAAAGCGCACTTCGAGCGCGCGCTCGGCGAATTCGAGGCCGAGTTCGGCAACGACCATCCGCACGTGGCGCTCACGCTCACGAACCTGGGCATCATGGCCTCCCGACTTCGCCACGTGGGCGAAGCAGTCGAACTGAACCGTCGTGCCGTCGCCATCTTCGAGCGAGTACGAGGCCCCTCGCACCCGCGCACCGCCGACGCCCTGGCGGCTCTCGGCACCGCCCTTCTGAATGTCGATGAACTCGAAGAAGCGCGACGCGTGCAGGAGCGAGTGCTCGAAATCCGCGAAAGCACGTTCGGCGACGCCCACCCGTCAGTCGGCAGGGCGCTCGCCGATCTGGGAACCTCGTTTGCCTACGCGGGCGACTTCGACCGCTCGATCGAGCTTCAGCAGCGGGCACTCGACGTCGGGCGCCGCGCTCACGGCGAGACTCATCCCGCGATCATCCCGCTACTCGCGGACCTGGGCACCACCTTTCACCAGGTGGGACGCTACGAGGAAGCCGAACCTCTCTACCAGGAGGCCCTGGCGCTGCTCGAAGCACAGCAGCCTCCGAACCCCGAGCGCATCAGCATCCTGCTCAGCAACTACGGGGCGTTGAACAACACTCTCGGCCGCTATGACCGGGCGCGCGAGGTCCTCGACCGCGCCCTCAAGGTCAACATCGAGGCCTTCGGCCCCGACTCGCCGCGCCTTGCCGCGACGTACTCCGCGCTGGGCAGTCTCGAGCGCGACCGAGGAAACTTCTCCCAGGCCGAGGCGTTCTACGAGCGCGACCGCGAAATCACCGAGGCCACGCACGGCGCCGACAGCCTGGAGATGTCGACGACGCTCGGCAACCTCGCCGCCCTGGCAAACGCGCGCGGCCAGCTAGACGAGGCCATCGAGATCTTCGAAACATCGGTAGCGATCAAGGAGGCCCGCCTCGGGCCAGACCACCCGAGCGTGGGCGACGCCAAGCTCGGACTGGGGGCGTCGTACAAGTCTGTCGGTCGCTACGAGCCAGCCGAGGACGCCTACGCCGAGGCCCTGCGCGTTCTCGAAAAGGCCTACGGCAAGGAACACGTTTCCGTCGGGTACGTCGAGCTCAACTGGGGTCTTCTCGAGATCGAAGTGGAGCGACCGGCCGTCGCGGCCAGGCGGCTAACCCGCGCCGCCAAGATCCTCGAAACCGCGCTAGGACCAGAGCATCCCCACCTGGGCAACGCGTTCGCCGGGCTCGGCCGTTCCCGATTGGCTCTCGGCGAGCGACGCGCCGCCGTCGAGATGCTGCGCAAGGCTCTCGGGATTCACCAGGCCGCAGGCGGCACCCCGGTGGCTCTCGCGGGCACGCAGCACGCGCTCGCGAGAGCCCTGTGGCACGCCGACGCGACCGCAGACGAGCGAGCCGAGGCCAGAGCGCTCGTCAAGGCAGCGCTCGAGGCGGTCGCAGTCGAAGACGGCGCCGACGGCGAGCTGAGAAAACGGCTCCGCGCGTGGCTGCGCTCGCACCGGGCGTAGCGCCGCGCGAACGTTCCGCCGGCGACCGCCGACAGCACCACTCGACACGGCACGAGTTGCCTGGAGGCGCTGTCTATGCGCTTTGAAACTCGACCGGTTGCACCGGCCGCCTCGCCGCCCCGGGCCTGTACCTCGAGGCCGCTCGCCCTGGCGGCGAAACGTGGGAAACTACAGCTGAGCAAATCGATGACCGACACGTCCTTCACACTTCGCCCCCTGCACCCCGACGATCGAGAGCGGCTCGTCGAGATCAGCAGCGAAGCCTTCCGCGAGCCGGTTGATCGGATCTGGGGCTGGGATGCGCAGGAACACCGTCGCGCTCGACTCGAGGACTTCGCCAAATACGACGGCCTCATTCAGGTAATCGAGCTCGACGGACAGGTCGCCGGCGAGCTCACTGTCCGACGGCGGCCCGACCAGATCGCGCTGGTCATGCTGTGCCTCGCCGCCGAGGTCCGCGGTCGAGGAATCGGTGCCCGCATCGTTTCGGAGCTGCTCGAAGAAGCGCGAAGCGCGAACCTGCCCCTCACCTTGCGGGTTCTGCGCCACAACCGGGCCCGCGAGCTCTACGAGCGACACGGCATGGTCGTCATCCATGAAACCGACGAGCGGTTCTGGATGAGCTCCCGCCCCGAACTGCAGCACGAGCTGCTTTGACGCCAGCCCCAACGCCGAAAGCAAAAAACCTCCGGGTGACCGGAGGTTTAAAGAGTGCGAAGGGGGGGACTCGAACCCCCACAGGTTGCCCCACTAGATCCTTAGTCTAGCGCGTCTACCAGTTCCGCCACCTTCGCGACCGTCTGGCTGGCGGGCCAGGGACAGTACTGATACGGGGAACGGACGCCGGTGTCAAGGGGTGGTTGTGGCCTGTTGCCAGTGGAATGACGGAGGTTTCGGCCGGCGGGAGCGGGCGTGTGCGCGTATATTGATTTAGCGATGGAGCTGCGTCCGCACCAACCCGGGACTGAGGGGATGTCCCGGTCTGGGCTCGTTTTGGCCCTGTACGGCGCGCTGGCGATGGCCGGGATACTGATTTCGGCGGGCCGGCACGACGTGGACGTGTATCGCCTGGCGGAGGTCTCGACGCCGAGCCGGCTTTTGTACTCGCCCTTTATCGGGGTGGCGGTCGGCCTGTTCGTGGTGGCGCTGTCTCGGCTGGCGACGGCGCGGTTTGGCTGGGCGCGGCGTCTTCATCGCGATTTCCGCGACTTGCTGGGGCCGCTGACGGGCCGGGAGATCCTGATCCTGGCGGCGGCGTCGTCGATTGGCGAGGAGATCTTGTTTCGCGGCGCGCTGCTGCCGTGGCTGGGTCTGTGGCCGCAGGCGGTAATTTTTGCCCTGCTGCACGTTGGACCGGGCGCGCGCTTTTTGCCGTGGACGGCGTCGGCTCTGGGCATGGGCCTGGTTTTCGGCCTCCTTTACATGGGCCTGGGCGACCTGGGCGCGGCGATCACCGCCCACTTCACGATCAACTTTTTGAACCTGCACTACATCGTCCGGGTGGAGCTGCCGCCGGAGCCGGCCCCGGCCCCCGAGCCAGAACCGCTCGAGCGCGCCGCGTAGGCGGCGCAACCGCAGGATTTTTGCCTGCCTGGCCAGCGGCGCATAGCCTGGAGCTATGCGTTTGGCATCGCTGGCAGTTTGGGTGGGGATTGCACTGGCGGCAGCGCCGACGTTGGCCGACGAGACGTCGTCCGGCGACAAGCTGCGGATCCTGTACTCGAACCGGCTGACGTTCGACGACCGCGGGGTGCCCCTGGTGACGGTCGAGATCATGAGCCACCAGTCGGAGATCCGCCTGTCGGCACCGGGCCTGACGGTGCTGCCGAACGGCGACGGCGGTCCGGTGCTACGGGGCGCCCAGGGCTTTCGCGTGGCGGCGCGGAACGCGCGTCCCGCGCGCGTGCGCGAGTGGACGGTGGTCGACCGACTTGGTGTCGACGACGAGGTCGGCGCCGAACAGACGCTGCGACGCTGGCGCGCGCGCGGCTTCGACCCGCGCGCGTTCGAGATCGGCACGGTGTACGGCGTGGAGGGCGAGGTGATCGATTCGCGCGAGGTGCTGGTGGCGGTGTCGCCGGTGCCGGCGGGCGGCGGCGAGCGCCGGGCCGCGGGCATCGCGCGCAAGTTCGGCGTGGACACGAGCGTGCATCGCGAGCTGGTGCGCCGGCCGAGCGGCTCCATCGTCGCGACGAGCATCGGCGGCGCCGAGATGGTCATCGAGAACAAATCAGTACTGTGGTTCTCCGCGCGGCAGCCCACCGACACCGTGGCGGTCGACGACGTGCTGTTCGGCCACGGTGGTTCACAGGTCGGTCGCGAGCGCCGGGAACGCCGCCGCTACTTCGGGTCCGTGTACGTGACGCTGGGCAATGACGGCAAGCTGGTGGTCGCGAACGCGGTACCGGTCGATCGGCTGCTCGCGGGCCTGGTTCCGTCGGAGATCTTTCCGGACGCACCGATGGAGGCGCTCAAGGCCCAGGCAGTGGCCGCGCGCACGGAGCTGCTCAATCAGATCGGGCGGCGCCACCACACCGAGCCCTACCTGCTGTGCTCGAGCCAGCAGTGCCAGGTGTACTCGGGGGCCGGACGCGAACACCCGCGCACCACCCGGGCCGTTCGCGAAACCCGCGGCCTGGTCATGCTGCGCGCGGGGGGCGGCCTGGTAGACGCCCGCTACTCGGCGTCGGCCGGGGGCTTCAATGCGAACAATGATTGGATCTGGGGCGACGCGCCGGACCCAACGCTGCGCGCGCGCCTCGACGCGGTTGAGGCGGCCACACCTCGGTTGCGTCAGTTCGCTCGCGGCATCGATGACGACAACCTCGATGCGTTTCTGGCGTTGCCCCCGGGAGCGTTCTACGCGGGTGCCAATCGGTATGCTCGCGGACGTTTCAGGTGGAAGGTGGAGACTGAAACTGACGCGCTTTCGCAGCGGGTCGCGCGCGAGTTCCCCCGAGTTGGGCGATTGCTCGCAATCGAACCTCTCGAACGGGGCGTGTCCGGGCGCATTCGCTCGCTGCGCCTGCGAGGCGCCAGCGGCGAAGCCACAGTGCGCGGAGACCTGCGAATTCGCCGTCTGCTGGGCGGATTGAAGAGCGCGCTGTTCCGCGTCAGAACCCGGGGTCGGCCCGGCGAGCCTTCGTCATTCGTGTTCGAAGGCGCCGGCTTTGGTCACGGTGTTGGAATGTGTCAGACGGGTGCGATTGGTCGCGCGGAAGGTGGACAGAGCTATCAGCAGATCTTGAGCGCGTACTACCAGGGAAGCCGCGTGCGCCGTTTGTACTGACCCTGCAATTTTCAACACCGCTGCCGGAATGCTCGCACACTCCGTTGACGACGACTTGGCCCTCTTGCGATGAAGGTGGTGCACCAACCGACTCGGGGCGTGTCTCGCACGCGAAGTAAGGAGGCAGTAAGGCATGTTGGAAAAGGGGAAAGTCAAGTGGTTCAACGATGCCAAGGGGTACGGGTTCATCACGCACGGCGATGGGCGTGATGTGTTCGTGCACTACTCGGCAATTATCGGCGACGGATTTCGGTCGTTGAACCAGGGCCAGGCGGTCCAGTACGAGGTCGAGGAGGGTCCGAAGGGACTCCACGCGCGCGCTGTGCACAAGGACGACAACTAGTCGATACGTGTTGCGCCAAGCCGTTGTCTGCTGGGGGGCGGGCAGCGGCTTCTTTGTTTTCGGAACAAGCGAAACGAGAGCCGCCGTCTTCGGACCGCGGCTCTCGCCATTTTCGGCCCGTCCAACGCCCCCGCGTCCGCGCCCGCGACACCGACTCCGAACCCGAGACCGAATCCGAACGCGAACCCGAGTCCGAACGCGAGCCCGAGACCGAACCCGAGTCCGAACGCGAGCCCGAGACCGAATCCGAATCCGAGACCGAGACGGGCTCCGCCCCCGAGACCGAATCGGCTACCCGTGCCTCGCGGCCCTGGCAAGAGCGCGCGAGGAGGTGCAGCTGGAAGGAGGAGTGCGAACCGGAGCGGAGCGTACCCCAGTACGCGAGCACCGGAAGCGCAAGCGACGACGCCCCAGATGCGCCCCGCAGCCGCTCTTGCCCCCTAGCGTTCGAAGCCGGTGACTGCGTACCCACCATCAGCGCCGGGCTTCATGAGCAGCGTGAAGCGGTCACCGGGCACCTTGACCACGAGCAGCAGGTAGTTGGCGTCCACGCCGGCGGGCAGCGGGCCGAAGCGCTTGCGGTACTGGGCCGGTGACAGAACCTTCCAGTCGGTCACCTTGCGGGTGCGGGTCTCGCGCATGATGGTGCCGTACACCGCGCTGAGCGCGCCCTTGTTGGCGGCAACGACGTTGCCGCCACTGGTGAACGGCGCCGAGCTCTGGTTGATCATGCCGGTGACGCTGCCGCCCTCGAACGCGTTGACCCAGCCAATGGCCGTGGCCTCGGCGCGCGGGTCGTCCGGTGACGGCAGGTTGGCGTTGGCTCGCGCCGCCGCGGCCGGGTCGCCACCACCGCCGGCCACCGGGGCCTGGCCGGCCCGGCCCTTGTCGCCCTTCTTTTTGCGGCGTCGCAGGTTCTCGTTACTGAGCAATCCCGACTGGGGATTGTCGGCGGGCGCCTTGTCGAGGATGAACTTTTCGACCCCGAACGTGCCGCACTGTCGCCAGTCGCGGTGAAAGCGCCAGTGCAGGTACACCTTGCCGTCCGGCGAGCGAATGTCCTTGGGCGTCGGCTCGTAGGGCTCGGCGGTAAACGCGACGTCGAGGGCCGCCACGTCGAACTGCGTGACGCCCGAGTGCTGCACTACGGTCGCTTTGTCGATGGTGCCGTCGGGGTTGATCACCAGCTCGAGCTTGGTCATGAGCTTCTGGTTGTTGAGCTCACTCGAGCGCGGCTTGGCGTCGAGCTCGGCGATGTAGCCAAAGCCCCACAGCTCGTGGATGCGCCGGTGCATGCGCGCGATGTAGATGGCAAACGGCTCGGCGCGCGTCTTGAGTGCGGTCTGGTTGCCGGGCTGCACCTCGGGCACGAAATTTTCGAGCGAGCTCATTACGCGCTCGCGCTGCCGGCGCCACCGCCCCTTCTTCTTGCTCTTCTTGCGCTGGGCAATCTTGACCTCGGACTGGGCCTTGTCCTTGCCGACGATGCGCTCGTAGTCGTCGAACGAGATGTCGGTCTTGATGCCCTTTTTGCCGGTCTTGCCGACCTTGCCGCGACGACCGCCGCTGCCGCGCTTTTCGCTGGGCTGGGGCAGCACCGGCCCGCCGGGCGCGCCCCGCGCGGTCACGCCGCGCATGCTCATGACGCCGGGCTCTTTGCTGGGCCGCCCGTCGCCGCCCTCGCCCTCGTCGCCACCGTCGCCTTCGTCGCCGCGCAGGATGCCCTGAGCGACTTCGTCTTCGCCGCTCTTGTCGGTCTCGGGTGCGTCCTCGGTATCGAGGTCGTCGGCTTCGCTGTCCTCGAGCTCGGCAATCTCCGCTTCCTCGGCGCCGACTTCGTCGGTGTCCTTGACGTCGCTTTTCTCGGAGTAGGCCTGCTTGCCTTCCTGCTGGCGCTCGAGGTTGGTGTCTTTAGCGATGGTCTGCTCGGCGACGTCGCGGTTCTTGTCTGACAAGAACTGCGCGTCTTCGGGCGCCTCTTCTACGAGGTTTTCGTCGGTGACCTCGACCGACTTCATCGTGTACTTCTGCTCGGGCTGCTTCTGCGCCTCGGCTTCCTCTTCCTTTTTCTCCTCCGGGGGCGGCTCGGGCGCCGGCGGAGGCGTAGGCTGCAGCTGGGCCACCACAGGGGGCGGCGGCAACGTCAGCTCCACGGGTTGGTCCGCTTCGGGCGGTCGCGGCGGCGCCACCTGGTCCGGCAGCTGCGCGATCTCGGGATCCGGCGGCTTGATGGGGTCGTCCGGGTCGGTGTCTTCAGCGAGCCACTCGACGTCGACGTCGTCGCTGACCTTTTCGAAGAACACGAACAGCTCGCGCGAGCCGTCGATGGTGACGGTGCACTGGGTGAACGGCTCGCCCTCGGTGCACTCGTCGCTCCAGCCGTCGAGGTACGAGCCTTCAGCCGGCTTGGCGACCACGGTAACGGTGGTGCCCTCGGCGAATGACGCGCCGCACTCCGAGTCGCAGAGCAAATTGGCGTCGGCGATGGTGATGGTGCCCGCGCCGGTGCCCTCGAAGCCGATGGTGAGGCGCGGGTCGGGCGGTGGTGGCGGCGGGAAGGCCAGGTGCACGACGCCGAGGGCGCCGATCTGGGCCGCTGCCGAACCCAAAACGTACGCCGCCAGAAGCCAGCTCGAGCGCTGTCGTCGTGAACGGGTACTCAAAGAAGACACCTAAGGGTTTAGAGAAGATAGCAGCCGTAACGGGGGGCGCCAACGCGCCGCTCCCCCTCGCTTCTCAAAAGGTGAGACGCGCGAGTTCGGTGTCGGTTACCCGAGCTGCGTATCTTTTTCGTAGGCGCCTGATTTCGCGACGGGCCGCGTGGCGCAGGTTACGTCCAGCGACGGCGAGATCCCAACGAAACTGCGGTTCCGAAACTGACGTTCGCCAGCGCCGGCACGGCCGCCGGGGGCACGCGCCCGCGGGGCGGCATCACATTTTTCGGTACACGCCCACCACGCGACCGATGATGTCTACCTGCCGGAAATCTGACCGGCTGACGTAGATCGGCTCCATGGTGGAGTTGGCGGGCTGAAACCGAATGCGCTCGCCTTCGGGGTAGTAGCGCTTCACGGTGGCCTCGCCCTCGATCATCGCGACGACGGTTTCGCCCTTGTTGGCGGCCGACGTCTTGGTGACGAACACGTAGTCGCCGTCGTAGATGCCGTCTTCAATCATGGACTCGCCAACGACCTGCAGGGCGAACACCTGCCGATTGCCGCCGATGAAGAACTTGTCCACCCGAACGGTGTCCTCGTGGTTCTCCACCGCCAACAGCGGCTCGCCGGCGGCCACGCGGCCGAGCAGCGGCACACTCACAAACTCGTCGTCGAGGTCCACCGCGCCCGGCACCACCGCGCCGTCGTTGGCCGCGCGCGCGCTGTCGAGGGATGCGACGCTGCCGGTGCCGCTGGCAACCGGTGGGTCAACCGGGCGCATCGCCCGGGACTTCAGGTCTTCGCGGCGGAGATAGCCCTTCTTTTCGAGGGCCTTGAGGTGATCGTTGACGCCGTTGGTCGACTTGATGCCGAAGTGCTCGCCGATCTCGCGCAGCGTCGGCGGAAAGCCCCGTTGCACAATGGATTGGCTAATGAAATCCAGCACGGCCTGCTGGCGTTTGGTGAGGGCGTCTCGAGTTTGCACGGGGTTCACTCCTGGCGGGTCGTCAGCAAATCCGGAAGCTGAACAGAGACACCGTACTGAACAGATAATCCGCGTGTCAAATTTCCTGCCTTCACCCGGTCGCACGAGTAGGATGGCGCCGTCGGCATGATGCAACCACTCGTCATAGTTGCGCTTCTCGCCAGCCCCCCGACCGCGGCCCCGGCCGCGGACAAGCCGGCGCAGCTCGAGGCGGCTTTGCGGGCCGGGCACACGGTGGACCTTCGCCGGCTCGGGCGCGAGTTGGGAGCCGCCGGCCTGGCGCCCCTGCTGGCGCCGGCGGCACCGCGCGCCCAGCGGCTCGCCGCCCTCGAGGCGTCGGTGGCCGCTCCGGACGCGCCGCTGCTGCTGGGGGCCCTCGCCCGCTGGGCCGGACGGCCGGACCGGCGGTCCGCGGCGAGCGCCGCCCGCGCCGCCGCCGCCATCGCCGGCAACCTGTCGCTGACGCGCGCCTTGCAGCTCGACCTGGCGCCGGCCGACCTGGCACGGTGGGGCGAGGTCTACATGATCCTCGCCGCCGAACCCGGGCGCTGGACCGACGTCAGGGTCCACGCCCTCGAAGTCGCGGCCGCGCTCAGCGACGCCATGCCGGACACCTGGGAACGCAGGCCCTTCGACCTGGCGCGCGCGCTCAACGCCCCGGAGCCGCAGCTTCGGCGGGCGGCGCTGGAGCTCGTGCCGGTGCCTTTGCCCGACGAGCTCGCCTCCACCGTAGTAGCGCAGCTCGACGATAGCGACCCATCGGTGACGCTGGCGGCCGCCCAGGCGATCTGCGCGGCGGTTCCCCTGGCCGACGACTCCCCCGGCCGCGACTCGGCGGCCACGGCGCTGGCTCGCCTTGGTGAACGCCTCGACCGGGTGCGCGCGCTCCTCGCCGATCCCTCCGCTGACCTTTTGCCGGCCACGGTCCTCGATGTCGCGCACTGCCTCGTTGCCGACGCCAGCACCGCGTCGGTCGCCGCCCTGCGACAGGCCGCTGCGCGGCTGCCCGGCCCTGCGCGCGCCCGCCTCGCCCAACTCGTCGACGGGCGGAGCCGAAAGGGCGAACCGTGAGCCAGAGGCGAACCGCAAGCCAGGGGCGAGCCGTGAGCCAGGGGCGACCCGCCAGGGCGAAAGGCGAACCTTGAGCGGCGCTCGCCGCCGGCTCGCCCGCTCGGCGGGGCTTATCTCGGCCGCCACGATGCTGTCGCGGCTGCTCGGCCTGGCCCGCGAGCAGCTGTTTGCCGCCCTCATGGGCGCGAGCGTGTTCGCCGACGCGTTCAACGTCGCGTTTCGCATTCCAAACCTGCTGCGCGACCTGTTCGCCGAGGGAGCGCTTGCCCAGGCGTTCGTGCCGACGTTCAAGGCGGCGCTCAAACGCGACGGCGTGCCCAGCGCCTACGCCCTGGCCAACCGCGTCGCCGGCACCGTGCTCGTCGTGGTCGGCGGCATCGTTTTGCTCGGGGCGTTGTTTGCCGAGAACATCGTCGAGCTCATGGCTGCGGGCTACGACGACGTGCCCGGCAAGGTCGAGCTCACCGCGGTGCTCACCCGGGTGATGATGCCGTTTTTGCTGCTCATCTCCCTGTCCTCGGTGGCGATGGGCATGCTCAACGCCCAGGATCGCTACGGCGCGCCGGCGCTGGCTCCGGCCATGTTCAACGTCGGCTCCATCGGCGTGGGCGTCGCCCTGTACGTTGCCGGCGTCGAAGGCAAATGGGTCGCCATTGGCTGGTCGCTCGGCACCCTGCTCGGCGGCGCCTGCCAGCTCGGCGTGCAGCTGCCGTCGCTGTGGCGCCAGGGGTATCGACCGCGGCTGCGCCCCGACCTGCGCTTTGCCGACCCGGGGCTGCGGCGCATTGCCCGGCTCATGGCGCCGGCCGTGGTGGGCCTCGCCGCGGTCCAGGTCAACATCTTCGTCAACACGTGGTTCGCCAGCAGCGAAGAGGGAGCCGTGTCGTGGCTCAACTATGCCTTTCGCTTCATGCAGCTGCCGATCGGCGTCTTCGGTGTCGCCATCGCGACCGTGGCCACGACCCGCTACTCGGATTCCGCCGCCGACGGCGACACCGATGCGATGGCCCGACAGATGACCGACGGGTTGCGCCTGGTGGCCTTTTTGACCGTGCCGGCCACGGTGGGCCTGTTCGTTCTCGGCGAGCCGATCATTCGCCTCATTTACGAGCGCGGTCGGTTCCTGACCGGCGACACGGCAGCCACCGCGGCGGCGCTCGAAATGTTCATCGTCGGCCTCGTCGCCTATGCCGGCGTCAAGGTCATCGCGCCGGCGTTCTACGCGCTGGACCGCGCCCGCGTGCCGATGCTCGCCTCGATTCTCGCCGTGGCCGTGAACGTCACGATGAACGCGCTGCTGCATCCGATCTACGGCTATCGCGTCCTGGCCCTCGGCACCGCCGCCGCGGCGACGCTCAACTTCGCGGTGCTGCTCGGTGCGTTTCAAGGCTACGTTCGACGGTTGTTCAACGGCGAGCTGCTGTGGCTGTTTGCGCGCGTCGCGACGGCCGCCGGCCTCATGGGACTCGGGGTCGAGTTCGGCTATCGCTACCTGTCCGACCTGGTCGGCGAAGCATCGCTCGGCGCCCGCCTGGTCGTGGTGTTCGTCCCCATCGGCGCGGGCGCCCTGCTGTACGCGGGGCTGTGTCACGCCATGCGCGTCGCCGAGGTGCGGGCGTTCGCAGCTCGGCTGCGCCGCAGGGCCGCGCCGCCCCAAAACGGTTGATACGGCGAAGGCGCCTGCAAGTGCCGGGGTTGCGCCTTTGAATCGGGACAACCCTGGCGCGCCGCGCCGGTTTTGGGCATGCTCCGGCGGATGCGCCGGCTCGGGATAGCAATTGCGGCGAGCGCCGCCCTGGCGGCGGCCTGGACCACCACTCGCTCGGCAGCTGCGCCCGCCCCGGCGGACTCCGGCGCGGAGGTCGCAACCGCGCCGCCAATCGCCGCTACCAGCGCCGGCGCCGCCGACGGGGCCGCGCTCTACAACCGGTACTGCCTCGCCTGCCACGGCACCCGCGGCAACGGTGGCGGACCGGCCGCGCCCTGGCTGTGGCCTCAGCCCCGCGACCTCACCCGCGGCGAGTTCAAGTGGCGATCTACCCCCAGCGGCACTCCGCCGACCGACCACGATCTGCGCACGGCCATCCGCTACGGCGTGCCCGGTACCAGCATGCACCCGTTCGGGGCAACCCTCGGCGACGCCGACATCGATGCCCTCGTCGCCACGGTGCGCGGGTTCTCCCAGAGCGGCGACGCCAACACCGATTCCGACGCTTCGGCGCCGGCCGAGCTGGTCGCCGCGGGCGCGGCACTGTCGCCGCCCGAGGTCACGCCCCTGCTCATCACCCGCGGCAAGCAGGTCTACCTCGAGCTCGGCTGCGGCGAGTGCCACGGCCAGACCGGCAAGGGCGACGGCCCGTCGGCCGCGGCCCTCGTGGACGACAACGGGCTGTCGACGGCGCCCTACGACCTCACGGCCCGGCCGGTACGCCGGCCGCGCGAGCCCGGCGAGTCGCGCGTGGTCGCGGTGTACAAATCGCTGATCACGGGGCTCGACGGTACGCCCATGCCCTCGTACCAGGGCGCGGCGGCGACCGAGGACCTTTGGGCGGTTGCGGCCTGGGTCGACTCAATCGCCTGGACGGCCGGGCCCGACGCGCCGGCCCTGCCCAACCCCACGGCCATGGACGACCGGGTCATCGCCCTGGCCAAGAAACGCAAGATGCGCATGGCCGTGTGGCCCGGCGACCCGACGTCGCCCGAGGCGCTCGTGTGGGGCTCCCCGGTCATCGGCCTGCAGGGCACGCCGCCCGCGTCCCTGGGCCCGGCGCAGGCATCGCTGTCGCCCAGCCAGTGCGGGCGGTGTCACGCCAAGCAGCTGCGCGAATGGCGCACCGCCGAGCACAGCACCACCACATCGGCCGGCGTGCTCGCACAGACCGTGCAGAAAGGCGACGCGTTCGACGAGTCGTGCTGGCGCTGTCACGCGCCCCTCGCCGAGCAGCACGAGACCATTCGCCCGCTGCACATCGGCAAATCGCCGGGAAGCCGCGATTACAAACAGAACCCGCTGTACGACGAAGCCCTGCGCGACGAAGGGATTGCATGTGCCGCCTGCCACGTGCGCCAGTGGCACCGCCTGGGTCCGCCGCGCGCCGACAACTCGACCCTGCTCACCCAGCCCGGCTATCCGTTCACGCCCATGGCCATCTACGAGCGCTCGGATTTCTGCCTGGCGTGCCATCAGCAGCCGCCCAACGGCCTCAAGACCAACAACAAGCCGCTGCTCAACACGTACCGCGAGTGGCTCGAGGGTCCGTACATGCGCCGCGGCATTCAGTGCCAGCACTGCCACATGCCCAACCGCGAGCACACCTGGAAGGGCGTGCACGACCCCGAGACGTTCCGCCAGGCCTACACCCTCGAGGCCATCGCCGGGCGCGGGGCCAGCGGAGCGGTGAGCGTGCGGGTTCGCCTAACCAATTCGGGGGCCGGCCACTACCTGCCCACCACGCCCACACCGGCCGCGTTTCTCGAGGTCGACCTGGTGGACGCCAAGGGCAACGCCATCGACGGCGCGAGCGCGAGCCAGCGCATCGGCCGCAACATCGAGTACCAGGGCCGGAAAAAAGGCTGGGTCGAGCACGAGGACACGCGCATTCCGCCCGGAGAAAACATCGAGATTGCCAAGGCCTGGAAAGGCGGCCGCACCGGCGACGCAACTCACGCTCGCATCACCGTGCGGGTCGAGCCCGACGAATTCTACGAGCGCGAGTTTCGCAATCGCCTGGCGCGCAAGCTCACGCCCGAGGGCCGCAAGTACGCCGAGGTCGCACATGAAGAGAAACTGGCTTCGCCCTACGTGGCCGAGACTCGCCTGGTTCCCATTCGCTGAGCCGGCCGGCGCGGCGTTGATCGGCGCTTGACGCATGCACGTTCGCCCGGAACAATTTCGGTACGTGTTTTCGAGCAAGCGCAGCCGATACGATGTTCCCCGGGCGCTGCGCGCCATGCGGGCGCTGGTCAAGAACCCCGAGGACCTGCCCCAGGTATTCACGATCGCCGAATCGCTGTCGGGCGACACCATCTTTCGCCTCACCCGCCGCCTGCGCACCTCCGAGTCGGGCCGGCAGCTGCTGGCCGACCGGCCCGACATCGTGTCCGTGCTCGCCGATCGAAAAACGCTGGCTCGCGCGCCGAGAGGCAGCGTGGCGCGCGCCTACCTGGCGTTCGTCGAGCGCGAAGGCATCTCGGCCGAAGGCATTCGCGAGGCTAGTCGCGCCGGCAGCCACGGAGTCAACGAACACTGGCCCGAAGAAGTCCGCTGGGTCCGCGAGCGCATGCGCGACAGCCACGACCTTTGGCACGCCATCACGGGCTACGCCGGCGACCTGGTGGGCGAGACGGCGCTGCTCGCGTTCACGTTTGCGCAGACCCGCAACCCCGCCCTCGCTCTCATCGTCGGCGTCGGCACCCTGAAACTATCCGCGGTGCCCGACGGCGGCCGCCAGGCGCGCCACGCCGTGATCGACGGCCTGCGCAGGGGACGCCGCGCGGCCTGGCTGCCGGAAGTGCGCTGGGAGACCCTGATGCACGAGCCGCTCGACGCCGTGCGCGCGCAACTCGGCATCGACGCCGTGCCCGCCTACCGGGAAGTGCGCGCCGACCAGTACCGCAGCGCGGCCGCCTAGCGGCCGGGAACAGGTCTTCGTCGGAGAACTTTCCGGGCCCCTCCAGGCGCTAGCGTCGTGGCTCGCCGGTCGCCTGGGCCCACCAAACTCGCGCCTCGCGGCGACAACACCGAGCGAAGATCGCGGCGCGGCCGGCAGTGCCAGGCGGATGCCTTGTGGCGGCCTGGGCGCTACTATAGGGGCGATGGCTTCCGACGGGCACAACGGCGCGCTTGTGCCAACCCTGCGCGCTCCCCTGGCCAAGCCCAGAGTGTCCGTCGCGCGCATGACCGACTACTGGTACGTGGCCTGCCAGAGCCGGTCGCTCAAGACCCGGCGGCCCCTGTCCGTGACCATGCTGGGAATTCCGCTGGTGATTTTCCGCGCGGGGGACGGCTCCGTCGGCGCGCTGCTCGACCGGTGTCCGCATCGCAACGTGCCCCTGTCGGCCGGGGCGGTCAAGGGCAACTGCCTGCAGTGCCCCTACCACGGCTGGGAGTTCGCGACCGATGGCGAGTGCACCTCCGTGCCGGGGCTGGTCGACGCGGCGTCGCACCGAGGTCGAGAGGCCATGGCCTTTCCCGCCCGCGAGCAGCAGGGATTCGTTTGGGTGTTCATGAACCCGGACGTCGAGCCCACCGCCGACCCGCACCCAATTCCGCACCTAGACGACAAGCGCTACACCCACGCCGTCCGCGAAGCCAACGCCAACGGCACCCTGCACGCGACCATCGAAAACGCCCTGGACGTCCCGCACACGTCGTTTCTGCACAAGGGACTGTTTCGCGGTACGGGCACCCGCAACGACATCACCGCCGTGCTGCGCCGCTGGGGCGACCGCGCCGAGGTCGAGTACGTCGGCGAACCGCGCCCGAGCGGATTGATGGCGCGCATCCTCGCCCCCAAGGGCGGCGAAGTCGTGCACTTCGACCGCTTCTATTTGCCCTCGGTCGCGGTCGTCGACTACGCCCTGGGCGACGCGACCCACGCCGTCGTTACCACGCTGTGCACGCCCGTGTCGGACTTCGAGACCAAGCTCTACGCCGTGGTCAGCTTTCGGCTCCGATTCATCCCGGGCTGGCTCGTCAAGCCCTTCCTCGAGCCGGTGGCGCGCATGGTGTTCGCCCAGGACGCCCGAGTGCTGGGCATGCAGACCGACGTCATTCAGCGGTTTGGCGGCGAGCAGTTCGTCTCCACCGAGATCGACGTCATCGGTCCCCACATCTGGCGGCTGATGAAAGAGGCCGAACGGGGCGACGCCGCGGCCACCGACGAGCCAAAGCTGGAAAAACGCGTGCCGATGAACGTCTGAGTTGTCGCGCCGGTTGCGCCGGTTGCCGACCCCACGATCGGGGCCGGCGCGGCGGTGGCGCGAGTACGCTACCGGCCCTTGGGCCAGTTTGCTCGCGCGTCGGTCTCGTCGAGGACCTGCAGCATGAACGAGAAGTCGCGGGCCGTTTCGCGATAGCGACGCAGGCGCCCCGACTTGCCGCCGTGCCCCGCGTCCATGTTGGTCACGAACACGAGCGGGTTGGCGTCGGTCTTGGTGGCGCGCAGCTTTGCGACCCACTTGGCCGGCTCGAAGTACTGGACCTGGCTGTCCCACAGGCCGGTGGTCACCAGCATCGCGGGGTAGTCCTGGGCGGCGACGTTGTCGTACGGCGAATACGACAGCATGTACTCGTAGAACTCGGCCTTCTTGGGGTTGCCCCACTCGTCGAACTCGTTGGTCGTGAGCGGAATGCTCTCGTCGAGCATGGTGGTGACCACATCGACGAACGGCACCGCGGCGGTGATTCCCCGGTACAGGTCCGGTCGCATGTTGACCACCGCGCCCATGAGCAGGCCACCCGCGGAGCCACCAGATGCGAACACCTTGTCGCGCGCCCCGTAGCCCCGGGCGACCAGGTGCTCGGTGACGTCAATGAAATCGGTAAACGTGTTCTTCTTGGTCAGCAGCCTGCCGGCATCGTACCACTTGCGCCCCATTTCCTGGCCGCCGCGAACGTGAGCGATCGCGATGACGAACCCGCGATCGAGCAAGCTCAACCGGGGCGACGAAAACGAGATCGGGTACGAAAAGCCGTACGATCCGTAGCCAATCACCAGCAGGGGCGCCGTGCCGTCACGGGGGGTGTCCTTGCGATACACGACGGACGCCGGCACCAGGGTCCCGTCGTCGGCCTCCGCCTTGACGAACTCGGTCGCGTAGTTCGCAACATCGAACTCGCCGAGCACGGGATCCTGCTTGAGCAGGGTCTTTTCCTGGTCGTCGAGACTGAGCTCGTACACCGACGACGGCGTGGTCAGTGACGTGTACGAGTAGCGCACCGAGCGCGCGGAAGCATCCGGCAGGTCGAGCGGGGTCATGGTGTACGCCGGCTCTTCGGCCTCGAGATAGTAGGCTTTGCCGTACCGTCGCCCGTTGCGCGGAAGCACCTTGACTCGCTGAAGCCCGCCCGAGCGCTCGCCAATGGCGAGAAAGCCGTCGTAGGTCGCAACGCTGGCAACGAACGCAGCGTCGCTGTGACCAACGACCTCGCGCCAACGGCCGCGTTTGCCCATGGTGCGCTCGGTCGCCTCGAGAACGCGGTAGTTTTTGGCCTTCCAGTTGCTGCGAATGACGAAGCGCTGGCCGACGTGATCAATGGAGTACAGGTGGTCGCGCTCGCGGGGAAAGAAGACCTTGGGCGCGGCGCCCGGATTGTTCGCCGGAATCAAACGCGTCTCCGAGGCGGTCGTGCTCCGCAGCCCGATTGAGATGTAGCGCCCCGACTTGGTCCGCCCCACGCCCATGTAGAAGGACTTGTCGGCTTCTTCGTAGACCAGCGGATCCTCGCCCGTGTCGCCCAGGCTGTGGCGGCGCACCTTGCTTCCCAGCAGCGTGGTCGGGTCCTTTTCGACGTAGAACAGGGTCTTGTTGTCGTTGGCCCAGGCCAGGGACCCGTCGACGTTGCTGAGCCTGTCGGGGACGATCTGGCCACTCGCCAGGTCCTTGAACACCACGTCGTACTGGCGCCGCCCGACGGTGTCGATGGCGAGCGCCAGCTTCGTACCGTCCGGGCTGACCTTCCAGTTTGCGAGCTTGAAGAAGTCGTGCGCCTTGGCCAGCTGGTTTTGGTCGACCAGCACTTCTTCCTCAGCCTCGAGGGTGCCCTTTTTTCGGGCGACGATGCCGTACTGCTGCCCCTCTTCGAAGCGCTGGTAGTACCAGTAGCCGCCGTCGAAGTACGGCACCGACGAGTCGTCTTGCTTGATGCGCCCGACGATTTCCTCGTAGAGCCGCTCCTGCACGTCGCCGCTGCGCGACAGCACCGAGCTGCCGTAGCGATTCTCGGCCTCGAGGTAGCCAATCACGTCCGGGTCCTGGCGCTTGTCGTCCCGCAGCCAGTAGTAGGGATCCTGGCGGTCGCCGTTGGGCGAAGTAACGACGTAGTCGCGCCTTTCGGCCACCGGGGCCACGGGCGCCGAGTTCGCCGGAGCCGCCGGGACCGCCCCTTCGCCAGAGGCGACCGGCGCCGACGCGGGCTCGGCGGTGGTCGGCTCGCTGGCAACCGGGCCCGCGGCTGGAGGCGCGCACGAAAGGGCCGCCACCCCGAGAGCAGCGGCGGCCGGCGCGATGAGCAATCTGACGGCGATGGAGCTTCGCATGGCCGCGAGACTACATCGCCGTCCGGCTCGGCGCGGATCCGAACCGAAAAATCCACCCTTGCAACGAGCGACCGGCGCCAAATGCCTGCCGCTCGCCGCCGCCAACGCGTGCCTTTTGCTTCGCCCGACGCGCCCTGCCCCGGGTCGGAGCGAACCCTAATCGCGTTTCCAGGCGGGGGTGTACAGGCTAGCGAAGCATTCGACGTCGGCGACGCCCAGGCGCCGAAGCGCGACGCTGGCGGTATCGGCCAGGGTCTGTCCCTCGGTGCCTTCGAGACTCAGTCCAAGCCGGTAGCGGGCGGACAACACTTCGGCGCGACGGCCGTACGGAGCATCGGCGACCGCACGAAGGTGCGTGAGCGCCGCGTCTTCATCGCCGGCGCGGTGAGCGACGTTGGCCAACAGGAGGTCCCGCCCCAGCATTGCCAGGTTGCGTTGTTTCTTTTCCCGCGCGAGGCCCCGGGCGACGCGGCGGCCGTGGGCAACCGACCGGCCGTCGTCGGTCGCCAGCGACGCCATCGCGTGGTGAAACGTGGTGCCGATGCGCAGATTGTTGAGGTTGTACAGGCCGGCGCGCTTCGCCATCGCGCGCGCCTTGCGCCACACCTCGAGCTCGCGATCGAACTGGCCCATGTAGCGCAGCGCCAGCGCGCGGGTTTGCGCCGCGGCCCAGTGCAGCGTGGTGTACGCGTGGTTTTCGTCCGGCCACATCGACAGGCCGTGGGCGACGTCTTGCAGGGCGCCGGCAGGGTTGGCCGCCGCCAGATGGCGAAAGGCAAACAGGGTGCGCGCCATGACTTCCAAGAACCGGTTGCCGTCGCGCGCGCACGCCGACAACATCTCGACCACGGCGGTCGAAAGCTCGCGAAACCGGCCGCCCTGCAAAAACGCCTGCAGGCGCCACACCTGCAGCTGATCGGAAATGTTGCCGGTGCCCAGTCCCGCCTCGCGCGCCGCCGTACGCGCGTCGAGGTTGTGTTGCAGCGACCGCTCGGGATCCAGGTCGTGAAACAGCGCCGTGATCGCCTCGACGAACCCGACTCCGGCGCGCGCCAGCGGCGAGTCTCGCTCGCGCGCGATCTGCCGGAGCACGGCCACCCGGCGATCGGCCTTTTTTCTCTCGCCGATGACCGAATACCAGGCGGCGCGACCGGTGAGCCCCTCGATCTCGCCCTCTTCCGAGCCCGTGCGCGGCGCGAGCAGCGCCGTGCGCTGGGCAAACATCGCCCCGCGCGACACGTCCACCCAGATGAGACTTCGCTCGAGCGAGCGACACACGTCGACGCGCACCGCGAGGCCGTCGTCGCCTCCTTCACGGGCGGCGACAGTCGCTCGCCCCGCGCTTCGGTCGCGCCAGCGCAGTCGCATTTCGTTGGCCGCCAAAGTGACGAGAGTCGGCAGGCGACGGCGAGGAAAGCTAAAGCCAGCGGCGCGGGCCACGCTGCGCGCCGCGTCGAGTCCGGCGTCGATGTCGCCGGCCGACAACCGAGCCTCGGCGATCCGCCGCTGCAGGTCGATGGCCTGGGCTTCGTCGCGCGCCTGAGCGAGGGCCTGTTCGAAACAGTCGGCGGCGGCGGCGTGGCGGCCCGCCTGGGCGAGGCTGTCGCCGAGCCGCACGAGCAGGTCGGCGCGCTCGCGTTCGCCGAAAGTGCCCAGCTCGAGCGCGCCGGCGTAGTGCGACGCCGCGCGACCAAAGTCGAGAGCTTCGACGCTGCGCGCGGCCGCCCTCTGAAAGAAGTCGGCGGCCAGATCGCCCTCGCCGCAGGCTCGATAGTGGTCGGCAATTCTCTCGGGCGCAGCGTCGTCTCGGGCGCGCAACGCGTTGGCCAGCACCCGGTGATGCTCGGCCGCTCGGTCGGCGGGAAGCGACGCCATCACCGCCGCTCGCACGCGGTCGTGGTAGCACTCGAGCTGCTTGATGCCGGTTCCGCCCGTGCGGAGCAGCGACACCGTGCGCAGCTGGCGGACCGCGTTGGTGAGGTCGGCCGTCGGCAAGCCGGCGACGGTCGCCGCGAGCTCAGCGGAAAGCGGCTCGGCCGCCACGGCCACCACCTCCAGCAGCGTTCGGCTAGCCACAGGCAGACTGCTGGCGCGGGCGGCGATGAGATCGTCGACCCCAGGCGGGCGATCGCCGAGTGAGACGGCGCCGTGCTCGGCCAGGTGCCGAGCCAGCTCCTTGACGAAGAACGGGTTGCCTCCGGCCTCGGCGACCACCCCCTCGACCAGGTCATCGGTAACGTCGTCGCCGAGACTGTCGCGGGCGATGCTGCCGCACTCGTCGGCGGACAGCGGCTCGAGAGCGACGATGTGCACCGGGGCGTTCGTGGTCTCTTCCAGCATCTCGGCGAGCGGCATTCCCGGCTCGAGACCGCTGGGGCGACTGCCGAGAATCACCAGGGCGGCCGCGCCGTCGGGCGGCCGGATGAGGTCGGCGAGAAGCCGCGGCGAGTCGCTGTCCGTCCACTGCATGTCGTCGATGACCACGACCAGCGGACTTTCGAGGGACAGCCGCGCAAAGGTCTCGCGCAGCGCTGCGTGGGCGGCCAGGCGCCGATCCTGAGGATCCGACGGCGTGAAGTGAGAGCGCTGCCGGGCGATGGCCGATACGCGCCCCAACACCGGAAACAAAAGCGGAAGGAGGTGCGCGTCTCGCGGCAACAGCCGGGCCGCCGGCACCGCGTCCAGGCGCAGCCAGTGACGCGACAGCTCGTCGATGACCGGATCGAGAGCCTTGTGCGGTACCGATTCCGACTCGTAGCAGCGACCGTGCAGCACGACCAGACCGCGATGGTCCTGCTCGAGCAGCGACAGCAGCTCGGCAATGAACGAAGACTTGCCGATGCCCGAGTCGCCGGACACCACCACCAGCCGCGACTGGCGCGTATCGCGAACGACCGCGAGCTGCTCCCGCAGGCTTTCCAGCTCGACCTCGCGGCCGCGAAACGGCGCCCGGTAGTTGCCCGACCCCGACGTGGCGACGGCGGGCATGCGACCGCTCATGACCACGCCGACTTTTTCCAACACCACGTGCTCGCGCACGCGCTCGGCCGGCTCGCGCGCCAGCAACCCCTCGGCCAGCCAGTCGAGATCGGCGGGCACGTCCGGCACCAGCTGGCGCGGTGGCGGCGGCACCTCGCGGGTCTTCTTGAGCAGCACCTGCATGGGCAGCCCCGAGAACGGCAGCTGGCCGGTGAGAGCCTCGTACAGGATGGTACCGAACGAGTACCAGTCGCTGGCCGGGCCCAGGTTCGGGTCGGCAAAGGCCTGCTCCGGCGACATGTACGTGGGCGTGCCCACCGCGCCGTCCAGCGACTGCATGCCGAGCTGGTCGATGTCGACCATCAGGCCGAAGTCGAGAATCTTGACCCGCCCCTCGCGAGTCACCAGCACGTTCGAGGGCTTGATGTCGCGGTGCAGCTTGCCCGCCCGATGAATCGCCGCCAGGCCGGAGGCCAGCTGGGGCAGCACCCGCCGCAGGCGCGCCTCGTCGCACGCCAGCGGACGCTGGCCGGTTGGGTTTTCGGTCGCCCCGGTGGGCGAGGCGTCGCCCGGCGCCGCCTCGACGCCCTCGCGAACGTACGTGAGCACGTCGACGCCCTCGACGAGCTCCATGGAGAAATACACTTCGGCGCCGTCGACCACGAGCTCGTACAGGCGCACGAGATTCTCGTGCTCGAGGTCGGCCAGACTCCGGAACTCGCGCTTGAGACGAAACGTGGCGTCGGAGCCGACCCGCCGAAGGGTCTTGAGGGCGACCCGGTGGCCCGACTCGCGATCGATGGCCTCGTACACGGTGCCCATGCCGCCCGCGCCGATTTCGCGAACCAGCTCGAAACGCTGCGAGGGGCCCTGGCCGAGAGGCGGCGCGAGAGAGCCCGGCTCGCTCGCGGGGTCAGACGCGGGCAGCGTATCCGGGTCGCGGTCGCTCACGACACCATCTATAGCTCATGCGGCATCTGGCGCCGCGGGGCGCGGAAATACCGCAGCGGCGAGTAGTGCAGGAAGTTGGACACCCGGGACGTGTACAGGTCGGCGTAGTCCGACACCTGCTCGCCGAAGCGACTGTTTTCGTTGCCCTCGCGAAACGACGCGCCCCAGTACGGGTTGTAGGCCCGGTCAATCGACTGTTCGAGCGAGTCGACGTCTTCGGCGATGACCCGCATGCGGTTGCGCAGGCGATCGAGCTCTTCTTTGGCCTCGCGGGCGTGGCGGTCGACGCGGGCTCGGACCGCGTCGTTGCCCTGCTCGCTGCACTCGTCGGCAAAGCGCTGCAGCGACTTGAGAAGCAACACCTGGTAGTCGATTTCAGAATCGAGGTTCCGGCGCCGGCGGTCGAGCAATCCCAGGTCCTTGATGCGTTCGGCGAGGCGCTCGCCGGTGCGGTTTTCGAGCTCGAGCTCCTGCACCACCATGGCGGTGCGCCAGACGTGCGACTTCTTGAGACGGAGGATGTCGCCGTAGATGTGGTCACCGACGTACAGGACGTTGTCGCCCTTCATGCCGGTCATTCGCTCGAAGTCGAAGATGTTGCCGCCCTGGTAGACCTTGCTGCGAGAGAGCCCGGTCACCTTGGCGTCGGTCGCTTCGCCCGTGTCTTCGTCGACCTCGAGAAACGGATTGCGGTCGTTGAAGAACGCCGGCTTCTGGCCGCCGACGATCTTGACGTCGAAGTAGTTGCGCCAGGTTGGATACGCCGCGCGCATGCCGTCGAGCAAAAAGCTCATGACCGCGTTCGTGTAGGTGTAGTAGCTGTTGGTGAGCAAAAAGATCTTTTTGCCCGACGACCGCAGCTTGTGCAGCGTCTCGGCCAGCTTTTCGTCGCGCGCAAAGTACTCGGACAGGTTGGCCTTGATGATGGTCTTGAGGCTGCCATCGGCGTGGGCCATGTCGATCGACTTGCGAATGTCGGCGTAGAGCTGCTCGTAGCTCGGGCCGTGGCCCTTGCGATCGAAGTAGTCGACCAGCGTCATGTAGGCGACCGCCTCCGGCAGAGCGAACAGCGTATCGACCCACGCATAGCGCGGTAGATGCAGCCGGATTCGCCTGTCGCGGTAGTGCGAGCGCCGCTCTTCATCCGACAGGCGTCGAAAGCCGTGGTAGGCGCGGCCGACGTGAGCGTGCCGGTCCATCTTCAAGACGTTGCCAAACTTGGTGTCGACAACCAGTCCCCGAATGGCCAGCTGCGGATCGTAATCGAGGCTCTTGATCTCCTCGGGGTAGCCGAGGTTCTCGACCATCTTGGCGGTGGTCAGCTCGAGCGAAAGCGCGTCGATGGTTTCCTGGCGGTAGCGCGCCAGGGTGTAGTCCATGTCGAACCCGACCGTTTCGATCGTGCCCATTTTGAGGTTGCGATTGCAGTAGACGCGGTTGCTCCTCGAGATGTCGATCTCGCGGGAGACATCGCTCAGCAGCGCCGCCAGCCGGCCCTCGAACTCGCCCTTCACCTCGCGCATTGCCCGGATGATAGCGCGCAACCACACGGGAACGCACGGGACGGCGGACACCGCCGACGCGCGGAGGGAGCACCGCGCCGCCGGGTCCCGCGAACCGCCGCAACGGGGGCGCTGTAGGTCCACACGAGCGTCATGGCGGGCTGCTAGCCTGCCGGCACTAGCAAGGAAAAGAACGCTGTGACGCCTCGTTTCAACCGCGAAGACAAGCCCTTCGAGGTCCTGCTCTCCGAGGAGACCATCCGAGCCCGCATCGCCGAGCTCGGCGCCCAGATTACGGCCGACTACGCCGACGTCGGTGAGGACCTGGTACTCCTGTGTGTGCTCAAGGGATCGTTTATTTTCACCGCCGATCTGGCGCGCGCCATCGCGCTGCCGCTGCGGTGCGAGTTCATCGGGATCCGCAGCTACGGAGACGCGACCAAGTCCTCGGGTGAGGTCGAGATCACGGCTGACCTCACGCATCCGATTAAGGACAAACACGTGATCGTCGTGGAGGACATCATCGATACCGGTCTAACTGCGCACTTTTTGCTCGATCTGTTGCGCTCGCGCAACCCGGCGAGCGTGAAGCTCTGTTCGCTGCTGCACAAGCCCGAGCGCGCCGAGAAGCAGGTCGAGATTGACTACCTCGGATTTACGGTGCCGAACAAGTTCGTCGTCGGCTACGGTCTTGATGTGGCCCAGCAATACCGCAACCTGTCCTTTATAGGATATCTCGAACAGCCATGAGCCGGGGCAAGCGCGAACGCTTGCCCGAGGTGCTGTTCGAGATCGGCAAAGCGGTCGGCTCGAGCGAAGATCTGGGGGGGCTTCTCAATCACATTTCCGAGCTTACGTGCGAGCTCGTCGGCGCCGACGCGTGCTCGATCATGCTGCTCGATGGCTCTCGGGAGCGGCTGCTCGCCAAGGCGAGTTACGGCCTGCGCAGCTCGGCTCTCAACCGCGTGTCGTTCAAGGTCGGCGAGGGCGTCGCCGGCTGGGTCGCCGCAAACGGCGAGGCGCTCATCGTCAACGACGTAACCGCCGAGCCGCGTTTCATCCGGCGAGATCACGAAAGCAACACCATCAAGTCCATCGCCTCGGTGCCGCTGCTCGCCCGGGGCAGCGGGGTCGGGGTTCTCAACGCGACCTGCAACGTCACCAACTGCTTCTCCGACGACGACATCGAGCTGCTGCGGTTCGTGGCCAAGACCATCGCGCTCGACATCGAGAATCGACGGCTGCAGCGCATGGCGGTCACGGACCCTTTGACCGGGTCGTACAACCGCGAGTTCCTGCAGCAGCGGCTGCCCATCGAGGTCGAAACCTCGGGCAAAAGCGGCAACAAGCTGTCCGTCGCCATGGTCGACGTTGACCACTTCAAAGCCATCAACGACGGCTACGGCCACGACGCCGGCGATCGCGTGCTGGTCGAGGTCGCCGACCGCCTGCGGCGCACCATTCGAACCGGCGACACCCTGGTGCGCTACGGCGGCGAAGAGTTCCTGGTGGTTCTGCCCAACGCCGACCGCAACGAGGCCCGCGAGATCGGCGAGCGCATGCGCCAACGGCTGCAAAAGGACCCGATCGTGCTCGACGGCGAAACCATCGAGGTCAGGATTTCGGTGGGCGTTGCGGAGTTTACCGGCGAGTCCGAGTCCGCTACCGGGCTGGTGCGTCGGGCCGACACGGCGCTGTACAATGCCAAGGGGCGCGGTCGAAACCGCGTTGAAGTAGCATTGTAGACGACAGCCCGTGAGCAAGCGCGACAAGCCAGACACCGACATCCCGAAGGGGACCGCGGCCAAAAAGAAGTCGGAAAGCCCGTCGACGGCCGGCCGCAAACCGGCTCCCGAGGGCTCGATCGACAACGACTGGGACATGTCGTGGGCTCGCACCGACGCGGAGGCCGCCACGGGCGCGCCGGGCGCCACGAAAACGGGGTCGGGTTCGGCGGCAGGTGCGGGTTCGGGCTCGGGTTCGGCAACGCGTTCCGGTTCGGCATCGGCAACGGGTTCCGGTTCGGCATCGGGTTTCGGTTCGGGCTCGGCATCGGGTTCCGGTTCGGGTTCGGCAACGGGCTCGGCATCGGGTTCGGCAACGGGTTCCGGTTCGGGTTCGGCGACGGCATCGGGTTCCGGTTCGGGTTCCGGTTCGGTGACGGCATCGGGTTCCGGTTCGGCAACGGCAACGGATTCGGGCTCGGCATCGGGTTCCGGTTCGGCAACGGGTTCCGGTTCGGGCTCGGCAACGGGCTCGGGTTCGGATTCGGCAACGGCAACGGGTTCCAGCTCCGCAAAGCGGACACCGGGCCCCCAGGCGACCTCCGGATCCATCTCGTTGTCGCGCCCCCCGAGCTCGAGTCGGTCAAGCGCCGGCCGCCCCGACTCGGCCTCCGGTTTGCCGGCGAACCCCATCGAAGGCACCACCTCGGTCCCGGTTGTGTACCGCCCACCGGATCCCGCGGCGTCCGCCTCGGACTCGGCGCCGCCGCCGTCCACGTCGCGACCGCCCCAAGGCGCCGCCTCCGACAAAAAAGGCTCAGTGGCGCCGAGCGCCGGACGTCGCTCGAAACCGACCTCGGAGCCGCCGACAGCGCGAAAGGCTCGGTCGACGCGAAAGCCTCCGCCCGGCGAACCGCCCGGAGCTCCCGAAGACCGCAAGCCGCTCGACCGCCGGCTCCTGGTCGCGGCGGTGGTCCTGGCTATCGGCGGCGTCGGCACCTTCCTGTCCTGGCGCAACGCGCAAAACTACTACCTGGTGTGCGGCGCCGAGGCGGCCACTCCTGAACGGGGGAGTTTCTTGCCCACAGGAACCAGCGCGATCGAGGGGCCGGCCTGGCGCCCCATCGCGCTCACGCCCACGACCCGGTGCAAGACCGGCGCGCTGGCCCGCTTCGCCACCGAAGCCGAGCTGCGCGAAGCCTTTCTCGCCCAGCTGCTGGCCGAGGCGACCGCGCGGGTAACCTCGGCCGACGGAACCGTCATCGACGAAGCCGAAGCGCAACTCGAGCAGGCCATGCTGCTCACCCGCTCGCATCCGGGCAAGCGCGACCTGGTCGTGCAGCTTCAGGGCGACGTCGAGTACTGGCGCGGCGCCGCCCGCGTCACGGCAGCCATCGAACAACTCGAGCAAGCTCGCAAGCACTTCGCCCGCGCGGTCGAACGCGACGCCCGGCACGGAACCGACGCCGACAAATGGGGCGACTACTCCCAGGACCTCGCCACCCAGCTCCGCCAGGGTCCACTGGAGCTGCGCACCGCCGAAACCGACCCGCAAGAGCCCCCCAAATTCACCGGCACCGAAACATCCCCGGCCCCGGACACGAGCAACGCCAGCCCCGACGGCAGCGAAGCTCCCGCGAACAACGAAGAAGAGCCAACCCCGGACACCCCAGAAAACCCGGCGGCCCCGTCCCAGGACAAGCCCCCGGCGACCGCACCGCCGCCGCCCCCCACCGGCGGCGTCCTGCTTTAGCCGGACACCGAGGGGCAAAGACGCTGGGAGCAGGCCGCCCTGCCGCACGAGTTCGCAAGCTCAGGCACGGCGCCCCCGCAATGACCGTGAGCCCACCACGCGCCGGCCAAACCGCAACGACTGAAGCTCAGGCCTCGCAACCACGTTCGCAGCCGCGAAAACTTGCAACGATCTGCCGGCCAACGGGCCGGCACCTCCAGTTCCCCCCTTCCCCCCTTGGACCACGCGCGCCAAGCGACGCCGAGGGGCGGAGACGATGGGGGCTGGCCGCGCGCAGTTCGGACCGCACGCTCTGAGCTCGACGCTCGGCACGACGCCTGGCGCGTTCACGCCCAAGGGTCGGCGGACCGTATGCCTGAGCACGGCCGGCCCCCATCGCGCAGCCCCGCTCCACCAACGCGCCCGCAAGGACACGCCGAGCCGAGCCGAGCTGAGCCGCCCCCGCTAGAAGAGACCGCCGGCCTAGCCGTTGTCGCCGGTCAACGACCGATCGATCTTCATCTTGAGCTCAACGAAGCGCCGCAAAAAGTCATAGTGACGCTCGCGAAAGCTCTGCGTGTAGCGACGCTCGCGCGCCTTTGCGCGAAACGCTTCGGCCAGCTCATCGAGTCGCGCGACCAGCTGCGCTGCCTCGTCGAAGGAGTCGAGAACCGAGATGTTGCGCGTGGTCTCGACAATCTCGACCTTGCCACCGGTCCCCAGCGGCGCGTAGTGCAGCACCATCATTTCGGGGACCTGGGTCTTGATGCTGCGGACCACCATCGAAGACGGCAGGTCGGGCAGACTCGAAGCGACCATGGCGATGTTAAAGCCGCCCGAGCTGCATCGGTCGAGGGCCTCTCCGCCGGTCTGCAGCGTTTCGAAGTGAAAGCTCGACGGCGCCGACGAAGCCAGCTCGTTGGCCAGCCCCGGATCGCTGTCGATCACGACCACGCGTATTTCCGTGCCGAGGGCCGCGTCGACGTCGCGGCCGGCGAGCTGATCCTCCAGGTCGACGCAGCGGCGCTCGGCGCCCATGAACGCCTTGAGAAACTCATCGTACGTATCGCGAACGTCGATGAGAATCGAGTTGACCTCGCGCTTGCCGACAGAGCGACCGGCGGCCTCGAGCACGCGGTCCTTGAGGTACTTGACCGACTCCGGCGCCTTCCAAATCAGGTCGACGGCGCCCGCCCGCAGGGACGAGATGGCGTCGTCGAAAGACTTGCGCGGCGTCAGCATCACCACCATAGACGTCGGCGACAGTTCCTTGATGCGCGCGGTCGTGTCGAGGCCATCGCCCGGGCGCGGCGTGTCGAGGTCCACGATCACGACGCAGTAAAAGCGGCGCTTCATGTGTTCCTCGGCCTCGTCGAGGCTGCCGACACAGGTAACGTGCAGGCTGGCCGAGGCAAGCAGCTGAGTCATGCCCTTTTGCACGCTCGGGTCCTTGTCGATGACGAGGACCTCGGCGCCGACGAGTTCGCGCACGCCGGACATCATGCTTTGGGAGTGTCGTTGGCTCATGAGGTGCTGGACGCTTGTGCGGCGCGACTCTATCGGGGGGCGGTGAAGACGAACGGCCACTGCAGCACGACGGGCTCGTCGCCCGGCGCGGGCAGAGCCCAGCCGGCCAGGGACGTCGAAACGCAGTCGGCGAGACGGTCGGACCCGGAGGTGTTGACCGGCACGCTCACGTCGCTGGCGGTGCCGTTCGGCATAATGGTGAAGCGCACTTCCAGTCTACCGGATAGCGGCGTCCCGGGTGCCGCGGTTTTGGCCGCCTGCTGGTAGCACTTCTGCAGCTGCACCCGGTGCCGATCGACCTCCCGACCCACCAGCGCCGAAATGCGCTGCATGTCGGGCTCGGGCGCCGGCGCCTCGTCGGCGACTTCGTGGTCGCGGGGATCCGTGCCGAGGGTTTCGTCGACGGTCTCTTTTGTCGTTTCTGCGGGCTCGGCCGGAGCCGGTGCCCCAGAAGGCGGGGGCTGCGCGGCCGGCCCGGGACGCGCGGCCTTGTCGCCCGCTCGTTTGCGGGGCGCCTCCGGCGTGCGAGCGGCCCGCGTCGGCTTGCCGGCCCCCGCGACTCGACCGGGCTTGCCCGCGGTCGCGCCCTTGGCCACGACCTGCCCGGGTGCCGGCGACGCGCCGCGCGGCTCGGTCGGATTCGGCACCGGCGAGCTCACGTCGACAGCCGCGGCCGCCGGCTCCACGCTGGTTTCGGGCTCGTCTTTGAAACGCTCGAGCACCGCGGCGCGATCGCGAAAGTAAGACGCAATCATCGCGATGCCGGAACCTGCGAGCACCGCGTTGAGCGCAACCACCGCGGCGATGCGCGCGACCCGCGCCCCGCGCGACACCGGCAGCTCGAACAGCGACAGCGATTCGCCACCGCTGGCCCCCGCACCGGCCATGGACGGCACCGCGCCGCCCCGGTGTGGTCGCGAGTGCGATACCGGCTCGGTAATCCGATGCCCACAGATACCGCAGAAGACGGCGTCGTCGGGACACTCCCCGGCGCAGTGAGGGCAACGCATCGGCGCATGGTACCGCGCATGACCGATCGTTGCCCGTGCTAGGATCGCATTTGGGGTACTTAGGATGAGTCAAGTTCTCGACCGCGTCCTGTCTGCGGCACGTCAGCTGGGCGCGTCGGACGTCCATCTCAAGGCTGGGCTTCCGCCAATCTTTCGCATCAAAGGCGAGCTTCGTACGGTGCGCGATGTTCCGGCACTCACGCGCGAGTCCATCGCCACCTTCGCCGTTCACATGATGAACGAGCGCCAGCGGCGCGAGTTCGAAGAGACCATGGACGTCGACCTCGCGTACGGCACGCCCGACGGGGTCCGCTACCGCGTCAACCTGTTCCAGCAGCGCGGCGCCGTCGGCATGGTCATGCGTTTGATTCCTCCCGAAGTGCCGCCGTTCGAAAACCTGCACTTGCCGGACGTGATTCTCAAGCTCACCGACGAGTCCCGCGGCCTGATCCTGGTCACCGGCATCACCGGCTCGGGAAAGTCGACGACGCTCGCGGCGATGGTGGATGCGATCAACCAGCGCAAAGCGCACCACATCGTCACGGTCGAAGATCCGATCGAGTACACGTTTCGCGACAAGCGCTCGGTCATCAACCAGCGCGAGGTCGGCTTCGATACCAACTCGTTCGCCAAGGCGCTGCGCGCGGCCCTGCGCCAGGACCCGGACGTCATCCTGGTTGGCGAGATGCGCGACCTCGAGACCACCGAGATCGCCATGACCGCCGCCGAGACCGGTCACCTGGTGTTGTCTACGCTGCACACCCTGGACGCCACGGAAACGATCGGCCGCATCATCTCGATGTTTCCGACGCACCAGCAGATGCAGGCGCGGCTTTCGCTCGCGTCGGTGATTCGTGGAGTTATCAGTCAGCGCCTGGTGGCGCGCGCCGACGGCAAGGGCATGGTGCCGGCCCTCGAAGTGCTCGTGTACACGGAGCGAATTCGCGAGCTCATCGAAGACCCCGCCCGCACCCGCGAAATCAAAGACGCAATCCAAAGCGGCAAACACCCGTATGGAATGTTTACTTTCGATCAGAGCCTGGCCGATCTGGTGAAACAAAAGCTCATCACGTACGAAGCTGCACTTAAGAACTCGACGAGCCCCGCTGACTTCGCGCTATTGTTTCGCGGAGTTTCCGGCGGCGGCGGCGACGACTGGACGCAAAATCAGGTCGCGCAGGCTGCCGGGCAGTCCAACCCCGGAGGACAGAGTGCAGATTTCGAGATCGATCGGTTCGGCGACTGACGCCATTTCGCGTCAAGCCCGTTGGCTGTGCAGCGCCCTTGTCGCGCTCGCGGTTCTGCTGGGTGGACTCGCCACCGCCGATGCCGGTCGCAACGTCGTCGTTCGCGACTTCGAGGGTCCGCGCGCCAAGAAGATTCGCGCCGACGTAGTCAAAACGCTTAAGTCGAGCGGCCATCAACTCGTTGCCAAGGGCAAGTTCGAGCGCGCGCGCAAGCGCCTCGGTGGCGGTGACGACGAAGACAGCCTGTCCAAGGCCGCGGCGGCGGTCAACGCCGATGCGGTCGTCGAGGGCAGCGTGCGCAAACGCAAGAAGAAGGTGCGTCTGCGCCTGGTGCTGCGCTCGGGCACGACCGGTGAAGTGGTCGACACCGTCACCATCCAGCTCGGCCGCCGCCCGGTGCTGAAGCCGGCCAAGCGGCGCGTCATCGCGCGCAAGTTTTCCGGCCTCATCGACGACCTGCCCGGCGTGGTCGTCGACGAAATCGAAGACGAGCCCGTCGTCGACGACGAGCCCGACGACGAAGTCGCCCCCGTCGCCCAGGCCGATACCGGCGAAGACCCGCTGGGCGGCGACGCCGACGTGTCGGCCGAGGCCGAGCGGTCGCCGCTTTCCGACTCCGAGCGCTACAACGCGCTCACGCGCAACCGCGCCATCGACATTGCCATCGGCCTGTCGGCGACCGGCCGCAGCCTCAGCTTCGCTCTCACGCCCGAAGCCGAAACCGCGGGCGTCACCACTCCCAACGAGTACAGCGGCTCGGTGGTTCCGGGCGCCGTCATCTCCGGCGAGGTCTACCCCGCGATGTTGTTTGCCGACCGGCGCGACCCGGGTGTGCTCGCCAACATCGGCATCTCGTTTCTCTACGACCAGGTCTTGCTGATCAACTCCCAGCTCGAGGACGCCGAGGGCGACGCGGCCGACATCGACACCACCCAGAACCGCCTGCGCGCGGGCCTGGTCTACCGACTCAACTTTGGCGACTCGCCGACCAGTCCCCAGCTCAAGCTGGGCGGCGGTTATGGACTGCAGGAGTTCTCCCTGGACGTGGAGGCGGCCGGCATCGAGCGCTGCATGGACGCCGGCGTCAACGCCAGCCCGGCCGGCTGCATCGACCTGCCCAACGTCGACTACACGTACTTCGACGCCCTGGTCGGCGCGCGCTTCGGCATTGTTCCCAAGCTCGCGCTGCTGGTCGAGGGCCGGGTGCTGTTCATCACCGACGCCGGCGGTGTCGAGGCCGAGGGCAGCTACGGCGACGCGTCGTCCCTGGGCTTCGACGTGGACCTGGGCGTTGAGTACCGGGTCATGGAGAGCGTGGTCGTCCGCGCGAGCGGCCGCTACCAGCGCTTCTCCCTCGACTTTACCGAGTCGAACCCGATCACCGATCGCGACGGCGACAACATGTTCGACGTGGATAGCGCCGTGGACTCCTACTTCGGCATCGTGGTTTCGGCCGGCTACCTGTACTAAGCGCGCCAGCACTCGCTGTTCTCTGTTGCCGGGTCGCGGGGAACGCTCCGCTCGCGGTTCTACACAGGCGCGAGCGCTCCACGCACGGCATGCCGAGTCGGGGGACGCTCCGTAAACGCCGGCGGGCCTTCGGCCCGGCGGCACGTCGGAGCTCGCTCTCCGTTCGCGTCGCGCCGGCCGGCGCGAGCACTCCGTGACGCCCCCTCGTTCGACATGCCGCGCGCTCCGCTCTGCGGTCGGGCAGCGGTCCCTGCGTTCGGAGACAAAGGTGCGCGGAGGCTAGGGGGTGTCCCTCGTTTCGGGGCAGCTCTCGCGAAGTCCATGGAATTTCAAACAAGGCGCGAGGAGGGAGTTGGTTGGCCACCAATGACCGAAGAGCAACGCTGTATGAGGTTTCAGGGGCATAGTGAGTGTTGGTTGGAAACTAGGGACACCCCCTAATCCTTCGCGAGCTCGTCGCGAAGGACTAGCGCCATACGAATCGGGTGGCGGGTGTCGCGGGGCAGGTCGTCCACAGACTCCCAGACGCAGTTCTCAGGATCGGAGAAGTCGACCTGGAAGTAGAACGCGACGCCGTTCGGATCCACGGCATTCCCGTGAAAACAGGGCCCCTCGTCGTTCAGCGAGAAGCTGGCGAGGATCCACGTTTCCGGGTCCACCGAGTGTTGCTTCCAGAAGTGGTACGCCGGCGCAGGAAGCTCGCCGCGGCGAAACAGCCCGTTGCAACCAGCCACCGCATCGTATGCGCGCTGCTCGGTGATGTATTTGAAGTTCGCCATGGCTTGAGTGTGGCGTTCGAATCAACGCAAGGCCGCAGCATCCAGCCTACAAGTTCGATGAGACTCGTCCGATGAGTCTAAGTGGCCGCGTCATGTGAATCAGCCACCTTTGAGCTAGGTCCACGGACGGCCCTCCTCTGGCACAGGCGGGCCAAGCCCCGACGGACGGCCCCCCTGGCCGGCGGACGACGTGCGGCGGCCCTGGCAGCCGGGCGCGAATCAGTTTCGGGCCATGCCCAGCGTATGGGCTCGGCAGGGCTTCAACCTGGCGAATATCCAGCTGGCGGGCCGGATTCGTGGCCTGGGCGCTGGTCCGCGCGCTCGCGGCCGGAGCGCCTCGCTAGGTCCGGCCTATCCTGCTAGATTACGCGGCCTATGAAGGCCGCCCAGGTCCGTAAGGCGTTTCTCGACTACTTTGCCCAGCGCGAGCACCAGATCGCGCATTCGTCGTCGCTGGTGCCGTCGAACGACCCCACCCTGCTGTTTACCAACGCGGGCATGGTGCCGTTCAAGGACGTGTTCACGGGCAAAGAAAAGCGCGACTACAGCCGGGCTTGCTCGTCGCAGAAGTGCGTTCGCGCCGGCGGCAAGCACAACGACCTCGACGAGGTCGGACGCACGGCGCGGCACCACACGTTCTTCGAAATGCTGGGCAACTTTTCGTTCGGCGACTACTTCAAGAAGGACGCGGTGACCTGGGCCTGGGATCTGCTCGTGGGCCACTTCGGCATCGACGCCGACCGCCTGGTGTGCACCATCTTCGAGGGCGATGCCGACCTCGGCGTGGGTGCCGACGACGAGGCGCGCGGGCTGTGGAAGGACCTCACCGGCTTTGGCGACGATCGCATCATCGCCCTGGGCATGAAGGACAACTTCTGGATGATGGGCGACACGGGGCCCATGGGTCCTTGCTCGGAGATCCACTACTGGCTCGGCGACGAAGCGCCGGGCCCTGACCAGTGGGCCGCCATGGCCGCCGGCGACGACACCGGCTGGGTCGAGCTTTGGAACCTGGTGTTCATGCAGTACGAGCGCCGCGAAAAAGACGGCCCCCTGCACCCGCTGCCCAAGCCGTCCATCGACACCGGCGCGGGCCTCGAGCGCGTCACCGCAGTGCTGCAGGGCAAGCGGAGCAACTACGACACCGATCTTTTCACCCCGCTGCTCGCCCAGGCGGCCGAGATCGCCGGCAAGACCTACGGCGCCAACGACAAAGAGGACACGTCGATGCGGGTGATTGCCGACCACGCTCGGGCGACCTCGTTCCTGGTTGCCGACGGCGTATTTCCCGAAAAGACCGGTCGCGAATACGTCCTGCGACGCATCTTTCGCCGGGCGGTGCGCCACGGCAAGCTGCTCGGCATCGACGAGCCTTTCATGCACATCATGTGCGAAAAGCTCATCGACGAGATGAAGGGCGCGTACCCGGAACTCGCCGAGCGGGCCAACGTCATTCGCGAAGTCTGCCTGGCCGAGGAAAAGGGCTTTCGCCGCACCCTCGACCGCGGTCTCAACCTGCTCGAGGACGAGTTCGCGGCGCTGGAAAAGGCCGGCGACAAGACGGTCACCGGCGACAAGGTGTTTTTGCTGTACGGCACCTACGGCTTTCCGTCGGACCTCACCGAGATCATCGCCAACGAGCGCGGCTACGGCGTCGACATGGACGGCTTCAAAAAAGCGCTCGAAGACGGCAAGGACAGCAGCGGCGCCGGTGGCTCGGACCAGACCGCCATCGCCGACATCTGGAAGCAGCTGGCCAATGACTTGCCGGCAACGGAGTTTCTCGGCTACGGCGAGCCGGGCCACGAGGGCACTGGCACCGTGCTGGCCCTGGTGGTGGACGGCGACCGCGCGACCGAGGCCGGTCCCGGCAGCCAGGTGTCGTTCGTGTGCGACAAGACCCCGTTCTACGCCGAGTCCGGCGGCCAGATTGGCGACCTGGGCACCGCAACCGCCGACGGCCTCGAGATTCGCATCATCGACTGCGCGAAGCCGGCCGGCGACGTGTTCGTGCACACCGGTGAGATCGTTCGCGGCACCCTCACAGAGGGCGTCTCGCTCACGCTCGCGGTCGACGACGCGCGGCGCGCCCGCATTCGCGCCAACCACTCGGCAACCCACCTGCTGCACCTGGCCCTCAAGAAGGTCCTCGGCGACCACGTCGCGCAGAAGGGCTCGCTGGTGTCTCCCGACAAGCTTCGCTTCGACTTTTCGCACTTCTCGCCAGTCACGGCCGACGAAAAGAGGCAGATCGAAGAGTGGGTTAACCACGAGATTCGCGCCAACGTCGCCAGCGACACCAACGTGCTGCCGCTCGAGGAAGCCAAAGAGCGCGGCGCCGTGGCGATGTTCGGCGAAAAGTACGGCGCGACCGTGCGCGTGGTGAACATTGGCACCGAGTCCCTCGAGTTTTGCGGCGGCACCCACGTTCGCCGCACGGGCGACATTGGCCTGTTCAAGCTCATCGCCGAGGGCGGCATTGCCCAGGGCGTGCGGCGCATCGAGGCGGTCACCGGCGCCGGCGCCCTCGCCTACCTGCAGGAACTCGAAGATCAGCTCGGCTCTCTGGGCGCGTCGCTCAAAGTCGCACCGGCGGAAGTGCCGGTGCGGGTCGACAAGCTGCAAAAGGAAATCAAGACCCTCGAAAAAGAGGTCGCGGGTCTCAAGCAGCGCCTGGCTTCCGGAGGCTCGCGCGACTTGATGGCCGACCTCAAAACCATCGGCGACGTCAAAGTGCTGGTCACGCAAACCGAGATCGCCGACCCGAAGGCTTTGCGCGAGGTCGGCGACCAGCTCCGCGACAAGCTCGGCTCGGGCGTTTTGCTGCTCGCCGGCATCGACGGCGAGCGCGTCGCCCTGGTCTCGATGGTCACCAAGGACCTGACCAAGAAGTTTCACGCCGGCAAGCTGCTCAAGGCCGCGGCCGAGGAGATGGGCGGACGCGGCGGCGGCCGTCCCGACATGGCCCAGGGCGGCGCCAAGGACCCGAGCAAGGTCGAGGCTGCCCTCGCCAAGGTCCTGCAATTGGTAGAGCGGGCATAAAGCGGCCGCAGGCCGGCGAGATCCGGCCCCTAACGCGGCGACTTCATTGACATACCCCCGAGGCGGTCGGATACTCGTCCGGGACGCTTTCGACGCATGGCCGGGAACGACAAACGGACGACCAGACGGGCGCCGGTCGTGCTGCGCATCAAGCTGCGCTATCGCGACATCGATACGTTCGTCGACCGGTTCGCGACGAACATCGGCACCGGCGGCATGTTCATCGCGAGTCGCAAACCGAAGGCCCCGGGCACGGAGCTCAAGTTTGCCCTCATGCTCGCCGATGAGTCCCAGCTCGTGGCCGGCTCGGGAATCGTCCGGTGGGTTCGCGCCTACGACCCCGACAAGCCGCGGCGCCCCCACGGCATGGGCATCGAGTTCGTCACGCTGGAAGACGGCAGTCAGCAAGTCATCGATCGCGTCATCGCCTACCGGGCGAGTCACGGCCTCGAGACCGACGAAATCCCCCTGGCCGAGAAGAGCGCGGTGCCGCAGCCCGCGTCCGACGAAGTGAGCGCTCCTATGGCGGTTGAGACCGGCCCGGTGCCGGCGTTTCGCGAACGCACGCCGCCCCCGATCATTCCGGCGCCGGCGCCACCGCCCAGCTACGACGACTCAGAGCTCGACGACCTGGTCGACGGCACGGTCGACCTCGCCAGCGCCGTGCAGCGGGCGCGCGCACTCGTCGGCGACGGCATGGAGGCCGAGCTCGGCAAGCTGCTCGAGGATTTGCCCCCGATGCCGCGGATTGCCCCGGCGCCGCAGATACAGCCGCCGGCGCCGGCGCCGGCACCGTCCTCGGCGGCGGCCCCTGCCCCTTCGTCAGCGCCCGGCGACGACAGCGACCTGGACGACCCGACCGCAGTCGGCAGCGCCTTCGTCGACGACGACATCGACGTGAGCGACTTCGACGACGTGCCGACCCACGCCGACTCGCGCGCCATCCCGATTCCTCCCGACGGCGACTTCGACGTCGAGACGACGCCCTACACCGGCAAGGGCGGCGGCCCCGCTGGCGACAGCGAGCACGAGCCGGCCGACGACATCGAGCGCGCCGTAGAGGGCCTCGGCGGCGGCGCGCCGCGCCAGCGCGCGACGACCTTCGACATCGACACGTCGGACCTCGTCGAGATCGACGCCAGCGAACTGGACGCGGCCGAAGACGCGAAGAACGGCTAGCCGGCGGCCAGGCCGCGAACGCGGGGCCGGGCCCGCGCCCTACGAGTCGCTGCCGCCGAGCCCCGGGTAGGCGAGCTCTGAAATGAGCTGCGCCCGATCGCCGTTGGCCGCTTTCCAGGCGTCGCGCACCTGATCGGCCGGCGTGTGGCTGCTCTCGACCACGTCGCGCAGCGCGTCGAGGTACGGGTCCTCTTCGGGCGCCTGCCGGCTCAACCCGTCGGTGGCGATCGCAATGACGTTCGCGCACATCTCGCGAACCGACCGGCGGCTAACGCGCGCCGAAAGCCCTCGCCGCGTGACGTCGTGCCACAGGTCGATGCGCTCGTCGAAGGTGAGCTCCGCCGTCAGCGCAATGATCTGCTCGCGCGCCGTCTGGTCGTAAAAGAGCCCGCGAGACAGCGGACCGAGCGACAGGATCATGTCGGTGTTGCCGTTGTCGCAGCCGCGGATTTCGATGAACTTCTTGAGCCGCGCCTCCGGGAACAGCGTCGACAGGTGGAGCTCCCAGTCGGACATCGTGGCCTTGTGGCCCTGGAGTCCCTCGGTCATGAACTGGCGAAAGGTCGTGCCGCTGGCCGGAATGTAGCGATCGTCGCGGTAGATGAAGAACATCGGCACGTCGACGGCCCACTGGACATAGGCGTCGAAGACATCGCCGTCTTCGAACACGAACGGCAGATAGCCGCAGCGGTCCGGGTCGGTGTCGGTCCACACGTGCGACCGGTAGCTTTGAAAGTCGGACAGCTGTTCGTCGACCACCGGCGAGTTGGCGAACATGGCCGTCAAAAACGGCGTCGCCGAGTAAATCGCGCGGAGCTTTTGCTGGGCGTCGCCCACGTCGGCGAAGTCGATGTTCATCTGCACCGTGGCCGTGCGCTGCATCATCTCGTGCGGCAGCTGGCCCCGCGTGGGCAAGTACTCGCGCATGATCGAGTAGCGCTGCTTGGGCATCCACGGCATGTCGGCAAGCGTTTGAAACGGCCGCATGCCCACGCCGAGAAAGCCGATGCCGAGCTCGGCGCAGGGCCCCGACAGATCGTCGAACAAACCGGCGATCTCGGTCTCGAGATCTTCGGTCTTGGCCACCGGTCCGGCGGCCAGCTCGAACTGGCCCCCCGGCTCGAGCGTGATGGCATCGTCGCCCTTGGTGAGCGCGATGATGTGCTCGCCCTCGCTCACCGCGCTCCAACCCCGGTCGACGAGGCGTTCGAAGATGGCGCGAATGCCGCGCGGTCCGTCGTACGCCGGCGCGTTGCCGAGGTTTTCCTCATCGAGGTACACCGCGAGCATCTCGTGCTCGCCGCCGAGCAACCACTCCGAGTCGGGCTTGCACGCTCGCTCGAAGTACGCGCGCAGCTCGGCCGTGCTGCTCACGCGCGGACTCGACGAATCTTGAAAGGTGGAAGTCGTCACCTTTTTTGGACTGTAGGTCGGAACCATTCGTGCCACAAGGGCGACCGACATCCGGTTGCTACCGACGTATCCCCCTGATACCGTCCATTTGTGTCGAAAGAAGTGGGGCAAACCTCGACCCGCATCGCCCCCGACACCGTGGTGCACGGCACCGTCGAGACACCGGGCGATCTTTTCATCGAGGGGCGGGTGGAAGGTGAAATTCGCTGCGGCGGCGTGATTGACGTCGCGCCGGGCGGCACGTGCATGGCCGAGGTCGTCGCCCGCCGCGCCGTCATTCGCGGCGAGGTGCTGGGACGGACCGCCTGCCACGAAGCCATCGAGGTCGCCGCCGGCGGCCGCGTCGTGGGGGACTTGCGCGCCCCCGACATCGCCGTAGACGGTCGCGCGACGGTCGAAGGTCGCGTGGACCTCCTGCCTCCCGATCCAGATCAGACGACCGTGCGTCCGTGGCCGTTGGCAGCCGCTCCGGGACCCGATCTCCGGCCCGCGCCATCGCCTCCCGCAGCACCGAGGCCCGGTCAGCCCGCCGCGGCTGCCGCGGGTGCCCCGGAATTCCCCGATTTGTCCGCTGGGGAGGCCCGCGGGTCCGCCAGCGATGCTACTACCGGCCGGGAAACGCACACCATTCCGCGGCCGCCCCGGCCTCGCGGCCGCGTTTCCCTCGGCAACCGGGCCCCATCGTCATGAGCATCGACACCGTTCTCGCCAACCCCGCCCTTCGTCGCCACCACGCGCGACTTCTCGAGCTGCTTCGCGAACTCGCGTATGAACGCCGCGAAGTCACCCTCGCGTCGGGGCGCAAGTCAAACTTCTACATCGACACCAAGCAAGCGTCGCTCACCGCCGAGGGCCACTTCCTCATCGGCACCCTGCTGCGCGCGGCGGTCGAAACCCTGGCCCCCGACGCCGAAGCGGTGGGCGGCATGACCATGGGCGCCGACCCGCTGTCGAGCGCTACGGCCATGGCGAGCTACCTGGCGGGCAAGCCCCTGGCGGCCTTCTACGTGCGCAAAGAACCGAAGGGCCACGGCACCGGTCAGTGGCTCGAGGGCAAAAAGAGCCTGCGGCCCAGCATGCCCGTGGTGGTGCTCGAGGACGTCGTTACGACCGGAGGCTCGACGCTCAAGGCCATCGAGCGCGTGCGCAGCGCCGAGCTCGACGTCAAGCACGTCGTCGCCCTCGTCGATCGCCAGGAAGGCGGCCGAGAAAACGTCGAGGCGCAGGCGCCCTTTACCTCGCTGTTCGTACGCGAGGACTTCGAGTCGTGAAAACCCGGGGGCTGGCGTTCATCGTTGCGCTCGCCCTCACGGCGGCGTGCACCGGTATCTACGCGGGCTCGCGCCTGTCGGGCCCGGCCACCTTTTCGGAAGACTGGCCAAGCTCGCCCCGGCCGTACGGCGACGTCTACGCCGACTGGACCCGCAAGGGCCGAATCGTTTCCGACTACGACCGCATTCTCACGGTGTCGGCGACCTTCAAGTCGACCGAGTGGCGGGCGGCCTACGTCGCCCGTCGCGGCGCGGCCGAGCGGCTGCCTCAGGCCGAGCGCAACGACCTGGCCAAGCGCCAGCTGGCCGAGTCGCAGGAGCGATTCGAGCTCCAGCTGCTGGTCAACACCTACCGCCGGGAAGACAACGACCTGCAAAAGAACCAGCGGTCCCGATGGCGCATCGTGCTGGTCGACGAGCAGGGCAACCAGATCGAGCCGACGGAGATTCGCCGCGACCGCCGCGCGCGCGGCGACCTGCTCAACCTGTTTCCCGACCTCGATCCCCAGGACGAGGCCTACATCGCTTCGTTTCCACGGTCGTCGAGCCTGCTTTCCCAGAGCAAGTTCTCGCTGCTCATCGCCAGCCTCGAGGGCTCGGTCGAGCTGACGTGGAACCGCCGCTAGCCCGACCGGCACGCCCGCGCGCGCGGCATTGACGGCAGCGACGGCCGGCGACCGCCCGCTACTTCTTTTTGCGAAACCAGCGCCCGAGGCCCCGGGGCGGGACCTGCTCGCTCACGTCTTCGAGATCGTCGAAGGTGTCGACCGGCTCGGGGCGCTTGGTCGCGATCTCGTCGCCGGCGGCAAAAAACGCCTCCTCGGCGGCGGTGAACGCGGCCGCCGCCGCCCGGGCCGTCTGCGCGGCTCCCGCCGCTACCCGGCCGGCATCCTCGGCCAGCGCCGAGTCGGTCGCCGGCCGCCGGCGCCGGAGCTTTGGCGCCTGCGAGCCGCCGTCGACCACGACCGCCCGCTCGGGGTCGGTCTCGGCCGCCGCGGGCTGCGACGCGATTTCGATCTCGCCCGCCGCCTCGCCGTGATCTCGATCGGACACGCCGGGCTCGGATGCCGCGCGCTGCGCCGCCCGAGAAGCGGCTTTGGCGCCCTCGGCAATGGCGCCCGCGGCGTCCGTGAGCGCCGCGCGCTGTTCTTCGGTCGGTTCCTTCAAAACCTCGCTATCACTTTCGTCTGTCGGGCCGCTGGGGTCGTCGTCCGCGGCGCGCGGGCCGTCGGGCTCGGTGTCGCCGGCGGTCTCGAACGCCCCCTCAGTTGTAGTGCCCTCGTCGTGACCGTCTATACCTTCTTCCGCGGCGAGCTGCTCGAGTTTCGGCAGCGGTCGCGTATCGGCGGTGTCTGCCCGGGGTGGCCGAGGCTCGACTCCCGGCATGTCGATCTCGCCCCCGGTGCTTTCCGAAGGTACGACTGACGCGTACGCCTCGGCCGCACCATCGGACGACGGCAAAATGGACTCCCACTCGTGACGCTGCTTCGCGTCGCCTTCGGCCGCCACCGCCTCCGGCGGGCCCACCAGCCACTCGTCCAGGGTCATGGCATCGGACGGGGGCCCTTCGTCCTCACGGGGCTGGCGCTCGAGAACACCGAGCTCGACGAGCCGCGCCGTGATGCGCAACGTCTCGAAAACTCGAAAAGGGCTGTCCTCGATGGCGTCGGCCACGGTGCGCTGACCGTCGAACAGCTGGAGCACGGGCTCGACTTCGATCGGCAGCTGCTCACCTTGTGCGACCCGCCGGTACAGGGCCGAGGGCGAAAGCCACGGGGCAATGGTGCGCATCTCGAGCAAGAAGCGACGCACGTCGTGCAGAATCTCGTCCGGGCTCTTGGGAATCTGGTGCCGCCGCACCACGTCCTCGGCGCGCAGCTCAATCCGCGCCTCGGTCCAGAGCATGAGCTGGTGGAGGGCGGCCTGGCCGTGCAAAAGCCCCAGCGCCGCGGACGTGACCTCGCCGGCAAAAAACCGCATCTCGCCGCGCCGCAGGCCGCGCACCAGGGTGAGCACTCCGGTAAACGACAAAGCGCACACCGCCCGCACCAGGTAGTACAGCCCCCGGTGGTCGCCGAGCTCGCCCGCGAGCGCCGGCGGATTTCCCGAACGCCGCAGCCCGGCCAGCAAGCGGCACGCGGTCACCGCATCGCGCACGTAGGCGGGCCGGCCGAGGAACTGCGACGCGCCGGCGGCCATGGCGTCGGCGCGTTCGGTCCGATTGCCGATGTAGAGCACCGGGGCGCCGCTGCCCTCGGCGCCCCCCAGCTTCGTGAGAAACTCCGCACCAGACGCCCCGTTGACCCGCGAGCCGACCACCAGGACCTGCAGGTCCTCGCCGCGGGCCGCGACCGAGCTCGCGTCGCTGGTGAGCTCGACGCTCACGCCCTCGCGCTCGAAGCCGTACCGGAGGGCTTCGGCCACTCGCTCGTCGGACTCGGCGATGGCTAAGGTGGTAAGGGTTGGCATCCCGTAACGCTGCGAGTATATAAGCCAACCCCCAGTGAAGGTCCCGAAATTGCCCTATACTTGTCGCCAGTGGGCCGCCGCCCACGGTTCATGTCCGCCGTGATTCGCCTCGAAGTCCTGCAAGGAGCGATCGCCGGCCAGGTGATCGAGCCCAACGGTTCAACCGTCACCCTCGGTCGCGCCGACAGCAACGCGGTAACGCTGCCCGACTACCACCTGTCGGGCGAGCACGGTCAGATCTTTCGCGAGGCCGACCAGTACATCTATCGCGACCTTCGGTCGACCAACGGATCGAGCCTCGCCCGCGGCGACAAGCACATCGCGGTGGACGCGTCGGTCAATTACGAGATCACGCTGCGCAGCGGCGACAAGCTGTGTCTCGGCGACCCGCGCTCTCCGGTGGTGCTGGGCGTGTCGCTGGCCGGCGCCACAGTCGAGCCCGAGCCCGTCGGCGATCGCATCATCGCCTCCCGCTCGATCATCGACCTGCCGGCGGTCACCGACCGGGTCGACAAGGATCCCGAGAGCGCGCTGCGCATCTACAAAGCGCTGCAGCCCCTGTCGGCGCGGGTCGACGTCGCCGACACGCTCGAGGCGATTTGTCAGGCCATCTTCGAGCTGTTGCCTCGAGCCACTCACGCGGCGGTGTTGATTCGCTCCGAGTCCGACACCGACCGCTTCTCGCTGGCCCTGGCCCGCGAGCGCGAGGGCAACGGACGTGCCGGCACCGAGTCGGTGCGCGCGAGCCGCGCGGTGCTGCGCAAGGTCCTCGCAGACCAGGCCGCCGTGCTGACCGCCAACGCGCAAAAGGAGATGTCCGGCTCGGAATCGATCATGGGCGGCCAGATCCTGTCGATTCTCGCCGTCCCGCTGTTTCGCGGCGACGAGATTAGCGGCGTGATCCAGATCGACAATCGCAACTCGGCCGGCATGTTCGACGAGCGCGACCTCGAGGTCGCGATGATCGTGGCCAACCACGCGTCGCTGGCGCTCGACAACGCGGCGCTGGTGTCCAAGCTCAAGGTCGCCGAGGAACGGCTGCGCGGCGAGAACGTCTACCTCAAAAAACGCGAGGAGCGAAAGACGTTCGACGGCATCATCGGTGAATCCCAGGCGATGAAGCAGGTGCTTGGCCAGCTCGAAAAGGTGGTCGATACCCGCGCCACCATTTGCATCGAGGGCGAGACCGGCACCGGCAAGGAGCTCATCGCCAGCGCCGTTCACTATCAATCGCGCCGGGCCGAGCAGATGTTCGTCGCGCAAAACTGCGCCGCCTTGCCCGAGACGCTCCTGGAGTCCGAGCTCTTCGGCCACAAAAAGGGCGCCTTCACCAGCGCCGACTCGGACAAAAAAGGCCTGTTCGAAATCGCCGACGGCGGCACGCTGTTTCTCGACGAAGTCGGCGAGATGCCGCTGTCGCTACAGGCGAAGCTCTTGCGCACCCTGCAAGAGGGCACCATTCGGGCGGTCGGCGCGACCAGCGAAAAGTCGATCGACGTTCGCATCATCTGCGCCACCAACCGGGACCTGGCGGCCGAGGTAGAAAAGGGCGCCTTTCGCCAGGATCTGTACTACCGGCTGATGGTGTTTCCCTTGCGCCTGCCGCCGCTGCGCGAGCGCCGCGACGACATTCCGTTGCTCGCCGAGCACTTTCTCAAGCGCTACGCGGCCGAGTACCGGCGCGAAGTGTCCGGGTTTGCGCAGGGCACGCTCGACGCCCTGTGCGCGTACGCCTGGCCAGGCAACATCCGCGAGCTCGAAAACGAAGTCCAGCGCCTCGTCATTCAGGCCGACGAAGGTGGCTGGCTCGAAGTCGATCAGCTGTCGCCGCAGATTCGCAAGGTCGAGGGCACGCTGGCGCGCATCGCCCCGAAGAAGGGCACGCTCAAGAGCATGATGGAGCAGGTCGAGCGCTGGCTGCTGGCCGAGGCCCTGCGCGACCACGACAACAACAAAACCAAGACCGCGCAGACCCTCGGGATCACCCGCGAGGGCCTGCACAAGAAGCTCAACAAGTACAGCATGTAGCGCCCCCCGGGGCGCCGAGCCGGTCTACTGCCCGCCCTGGGTGGCGATGGCGATGCGCGTTAGCCCGACATTTTTGGCCGCTTCCATGACCTTGACCACGCGCTCGTGGTCGGTCTTGCCGTCGGCCTTGATGACCACCTGGGTCTCGCGGTCTTTGCCAAAGGCCGACTGAAAGACCCCGCTCACGTCGGACTCTTTGACCTGCTGGCCGTTGATGGCGACCTTGCCGTCGGCGGTGATGCCGACGACCAGCGACGCGGCCCCCGGGTCGATTTCCTTGGCGGCTCCGCTGGGCAGATTGACCTTGAGGCCGCTGCGCTCTTTTTTCGCGACTCGGCGCTCGACCCGCTCCGCCCGGTCCTCGGCGGCGCTGGCGAACAGCATGGTGATGATCAGCAGGACGAGGATGACGTCCGTGAGCGGCGTGATGTTGATCTCCGCGAAGATCGCGGCCTCGTCGTCCTCTTCGCCGCCTCCGCCGCTGGTGGGAACGCTACCCATTCCCATCGTCGGCCTCCTCGTCGCTCTTGCTGGTGCCGCGCGCCTTCTTGCCCGGCGCCTCGGCCTCGTGCTCGACCAGCACTTCCAGGAACTCCTCGGTGAGCATGCGAAGCTCGGTGGACATGCGCGCCATGCGCTGGTTGAGGAAGTTGAAGATCACCACCGCTTCGACGGCGACCGCGATACCGGCAAAGGTGACGTACAGCGCCTCGGCGATGCTCGCCGACACGACCGCAAAGCCGCCCTTGCCTTCCGCCGCCGCAATGTCTCCGAAAGCGCCGATAACGCCGAGCACGGTGCCGGCCAGGCCGATGAACGGCGACGTGACGCCGATGGTGCCGAGGATCCACACGAACTTCTTGAGGTCCTGGGTGATCTTGATGCGCTCGCGGTGCACGGCGGCGGCCATGTGGCCGACCGAGACTCGTCCGACACGCTCGTACCCAACGAGGAACACGTCGGCCAGCGGCGACTGCGACCGTTCGCAGGCCGTGCGGCCCTCGGCGAAGGCGCCGCGCGTCAGGCAGCGCTCGACCGTGTCGGCCAGGTTGCGCGCCTTGTCCATGTAGGCCCACAGGGCGAACACGCGCTCGAGGCCGACCGCTACCGCCAGCACGGAGAACCCGATGATGATGTACATCGGGATGCCGCCGAGCTGAATGATTTCCCAGGTTGTCAGATTCATGGAGTCTCGCGGGTCCGGCGCGTAGGTTGCTTTCAGCTGGCTGTGGTCGCCAAGTTTCTGGGCGAAGTTCTTGGAATCTCAGGCAGAGCGCGACGCGGGCTGGCTTTGGCCGTGGTTGCCCCCTGGAGCGAACCGAAGCGGTGCCTACTCGTTACTGTATGGCACGGCTCGACTCGGTCGGGCCCTGCTACCGCATAGAACCTACGCCCACAGCGTTCTCGTGTTACGACTCCGGCACCACGTTGGCCGTTGCCAGTATCGCCAGGGCCAATTGACCGTGGTAACAACACCACGACATGCGCCGTTGTGTCACCCCACCCGCCGTTTATATCGGGGCTAACACTTTGAAATTGTGCTGTTCGCTACCAGGCCCAGGCGTTGCAGTCGCACTTATCGCACCTCCATGCGCTGCCTGATCATCGACGACGACCCCTCGCCCCGCGCCTTGATGGAACGACTCATCAACAGCGCCGGCCATCGCTCGCGAAGCGTTAGTTCTGGACCCGAGGCCATCGCGGCTCTCACCAACGACCGCTACGACGTAGCCTTGGTCGATCTGGAAATGCCGGGGATGGACGGAGCGGCCACCATCGAAAGCCTGCGCGCCGTCGCGCCGGAGCTTCGGGTGCTGGTCGTGAGCGGCTACGACGACCGTCGCCACGTCATGGCCGCCCTCGACGCCGGCGCCAACGGCTACATCGTCAAAGACGAGATCGGCGAGTCGCTGACGAAGTCGCTGCAGGAAGTGCGGGCCGGCCATTCGCCGCTGTCGCCGCGCGTTGCCGCGGTGATCGTCCGGCAGATGCGAAAGTCGCGCGGGACCACCGTGCCGCCGCCGCGGCCGGCGACGCCGACGGAGGAACGCCGCCGGGTTACGCTGCGCTTCGGCTACGGCACCGGACGGCTGCCGAAAGTGACCCCGCCGGCCCCGGAACGAGCCGCGGTCGAGTCCCGGCGTCCGACGACGTCTGGCGACCCGCGCACCGACCCGGACGACGACGATTCGGGGAGCTAGAGCCGGTGTCGGTTGCGAGGTTGCCGGTCGCCGCTGCGCCCCTCCGTCGCCGCCGCTTGCGTCGCGCCGCGAAACTTGCTCCACTGCGCGGTAGCCCATGTCCCGAACGGTGATGTGTTCCAAGCTGCAGCGCGAGCTGCCCGCCATGCCGTACAAGCCGTTTCAAAACGAGCTTGGCCAGCGCGTCTACGACGAGATCTCCGCCGAGGCGTGGAAGATGTGGATCGAGCACTCGAAGATGATCGTCAACGAGTACCGGCTCGACCTCACGTCGCCCAAAGCGCACGAAGTGCTCCTGGAGCAGTGCGAGCAGTTCTTGTTCGGTGAGGGCGCGGCCCTGCCGCCCGACTACAAGGCGCCCGCGGCCAAATAGCGTCGCACCGCGACCGCGGCAGCCCGCTTCTGTACCTATGGCGGCCCTTCAAACCCTTCGCACCGACGGCGCGATTCTGCTGCTGAGCCTGTACGAGCTCGGCCACGCGCCGCATGGCGTCGCCATGCCGGCCGGGTTCCTCGAGCGCGCGGGATTTCGCCCGCGCGTGCTCGACCTGGCCATCGACCGCCTGGACGACGACGCGGTGAGAAGCGCGCGCCTGATTTGCCTGTCCGTGCCGATGCACACAGCGCTGCGCCTGGGCATCGCCGCACTCGCGCGAATTCGGCGCATCAACCCGGACGCAGCGGTGTGCTTTTACGGCATGTATGCGCCACTGCACGCCGACCACCTTCGCTCGCTCGGCGTGGACTTCGCCATTGGCGGCGAAACCGAAGAGGCGCTGGTCGACGTAGCCCGGTCGCTGGACGCCGGCGCTCCGTCATCCACGGACGCGGGCATCGACGTGGTGCTCGACCGGCTGCGGTTCGGCCCGCCGGCCCGGGCGCAGCTGCCGTCGCCGGACCGCTACTCGCGCCTGCTTGTCGGCGACGAAACGCGCCTTGGCGGCTACGCCGAAACCACCCGCGGCTGCCTGCACCGCTGCCGCCACTGTCCCGTTCCGGCGGTCTACGACGGTCGCCTGTTCGCCATCGACCGCGACTCGGTGCTCGCCGACATCGATGCTCAGGTCGCCGCCGGCAGTCAGCACATCACTTTCGGCGACCCCGACTTCTGGTGCGGCCCCGGCCACAGCATGGCAATCGTGCGCGCCCTCGCCGAGCGGCATCCAACAGTGACGTTCGACGCCACCATCAAGGTGAGCCACCTGCTTCGCTACGCCGACCGACTCGGCGAGCTGCGCAAACTCGGCTGTGCCTTCATCATCACCGCGGTCGAGTCGCTGCGCGACGACATTCTGGAGCGTCTCGACAAAGGCCACACCCGCGCCGACTTCGAGCGCGCGCTGGCGCTGTGCGAGGAGCACGGCATCACGATGCGGCCGACGTTCTTGCCGTTCACGCCGTGGACCAACCTCGCCGACATGGTCGAGCTCGCGGACTTTCTCTACGAGCGCGAGCTGGTCGATGCGGTCGATCCGGTGCAGCTAACGGTCCGCCTGCTCGTCCCGCGCGGCTCGCTGCTGCTCGATCGGGCCGAAGACCGAGCGGCTTTCGGCCCGCTGGATGCCGAGGCGCTCACCCACCGCTGGCAGCACCCCGACCCGCGGGTCGACGCCCTCCAGCGCGAGCTGGCGGGCATCGTCGAGGCCGCCGGCTCCGGCACCGACCGACTCTCGAATCGCCACGTCTTCGACCAGCTGCGCGCCGCGATTCACCGCGCCGACGGGCGCCCGGCGCCGGCGGCCTACGCCGCGCCTCAACGGCCGGTCCCGCGCATGACCGAGCACTGGTTCTGTTGAAGTGAGCCCACCGCGGACCAGTTTGGTTCGCTCGACAACCCGCCTTACACCTAGAGCTCGGCTAACGCAACCGGCCGGATCGACAGCGATTTGCGACCGGGCTCCGCCCCCGTTCGCGCTTTGTGCGCGGTGGAGGCTGGTCTATGGTACGGGCTCACGAGAGCGACACCGCTCAAGACCGGAGCCCCATGCGCCAGCTGCCCTCCCTGCTCACTCTTTGCATCCTGTGCACGACCGTCGTCGCCGCGGGCTGCGTCGGCGGAGGCTCGACCGATCCCGCGGGGGCCGGCGACGGAACGACCGGCAGCGACGGCGACGGTGACGGCGACGGCGACCTGCCCGCCCCCGAGCCCATGGCCGGCGGCGAGCTGCTCCTCGAAGACTGTGGCTATGCGGTCACGACGCCCAACGAGGCGACCGCTCCGCGGGTCGCCACCGCGGGACTCGGCCCCGACGGCACGCCGCGCCAGGTGCATCTTGGCTTCGGCGGCTCTCCCGCCACCACCATGGCCATTACCTGGCGAACGGCCGATGACGAGACCGAAGTCTCGACGGTCCAGTTCGCCAGGGGCGCCGACCTGTCTGCCGCCGAGCTCGACCAGACCAAAGACGGTTTCACCTTCATGTACACATCGGGCTTCGGTCGCGCCGGCGACCCGGTGCGCATTCACGAAGCTCATCTGTGCAACCTCGAGCCCGACACCGAGTACAGCTACCGGGTCGGCGGGGGCACCGATGCAGCCGGCGCCGACGTCTGGTCGCCGGTGTACACGTTTCGCACCGCTCCCGAAACTGGCGACGCGTCGGCCAGCGTCAAGGTTCTCGCTCTGGGCGACAGCCGCGACGGGTATGACGTCTGGCACAACCTGCTGGTCGAAGCCGAGAAACGCGGCCTGCCCGACCTGATTCTGTTTACCGGCGACGCCGTCACCATCGGCAATATCCAGGTCGAGTGGGAGCAGTTCTTCGACGAAGGCGAGTTCATGCTCGCCCGGGTCCCGATGGTGAGCGCCCACGGCAACCACGAGTTCAACTCGGTCAACTTCGCCGCGCAGTTCGCTCACCCGGTAAAGGCCGACGGGGTCGAGACCTCGTTTGCCTTCGACTACGGCCCGCTGCGCATCGTGGTCGCCAACGACACCCCCGTCGAGTCCGATGAAATCGACGGCGCGCAACGAGACTTCATCGACGCTTCGTTCACAGAGGGCGCCGCGCAGCCCTGGAAGATCCTCATGCACCATCGGTCGCTCTACTCGTCGGCCGAGAACCACGGCAGCGACCTTGGCCTGCGGCGCAGCTGGAGCCCGCTTATCGACGAGCACCAGGTGGACTTCGACCTGTCCGGGCACGACCACAACTACGAGCGCAGCAAGCCGCTGTCGGGCGGCGAAGTGGCGGAGGTCGGTACGACCTACATCGTTTCTGGTGGCGCGGGGGCACCGCTGTACGGGGCCGGCAGCGAGTTCTGGACGGCGGCATCGGCAAGCACCCACAACCTCGTGCTCTTGACCTTCAACGGCAACGTGTCGGTCGACGCCGAAGCCCTGACCGACAGCGGCGCCGTCATCGACAGCTTTGCCATTGCCAAACCGTAGGTCGTACGCCTTGGTCGTTGGCGCCGCGCTCATCGCGGCGACGGGATCCTCGGCGCTCGCCAATCCCGACGCGTTTCGCGCGGCCGTAGAGCTCGAGACCAGCGGTGACTTCGAGCGCGCTGCCGCCGCCTTCGTCGCGCTCGCGCAGAAGGCTCCGGACGACGACTTCGCCGACGACGCTCTGATGAAGGCGGCGCGCCTGTACGAGGAGCGGCTGTCGGTGCCCGCTCGCGCGGTGGAGCTGTATCAGCGGGTCATCGACGACTACCCGCAAAGCCGTCTCGGCCGACGCGCCCAGACCCGGGTCGCCGTGCTGCGCGAGCGCATCGGCCCGGGCGCCGCCCACGCAGACGCCGCGTCCGAGTTCCAGCGCATTCAGCGCGAATACCCCGACAGGGATCCGCTCGAGTCCATCGCCGACATGAATGAGCTCATTGCCGACCACCCCGACTACCCCGGGCGCGGCGAAGCGCTGCTTTGGACCGGGTCGGCGTACGAGCGCCACGGCTGGCTTACCGAGGCGGAGCGGGCCTACGGCCAGGCCGCCCGCGAATTCACCGGCACCCGGCTCGGTCGCAACGCGCTCAAGTCCCAGGGCGACGTCCTGCTGGCGCGCGGCGACTTCGACGGCGCCGAGGCCGCGTACCGCGCGTTGGTGGACGCCCCGGACTACGCCGTTGCCGCGGCCGCCGCTCTGGAGAGCGTCGAGGTCGAACGAGGCCGCGCTCGCCTGCTCGACATCGCCCGGGTCGGGCTGGCTGCATTCGTCGCGGCGATGCTGCTGGCGATTCGCCGAGCCGCCGGAACCTGGCCGGCCGCGGCGCGGGCGCTGGTGCGTCCGCCCGCTGAACTCCTTTACCTGGCCCCCATCGTCGGCTTGCTGGTGCTGTCGTCGATCTCGATCAACGAGCTCGTTGGCAACGCGGTCATGATCATCGCGCTCGGCTCCCTGGTTATCACCTGGCTGTCGGGCGTAGCCCTCGACCTGCACCGCGAGCGCGGACCCATTGGCGGAGGTCGCGTTCTTGGCCAGGCAGTCGCCAGTGCGGCAGCCGTGCTTGCGCTGATTTACATCGCCGTCAAGCGAGAGCGCGTGCTCGACATGATCATCGAGACCTGGCGCAACGGCCCCGACCCGGGCTAGAGCTTGGGGGCGACGCGCAGGCGCAGCTTGCCGCGGGCGGTGTGCAGAGCCTGGACGACCGCAGCGGGTTCGTCGGCCTCGGCGAACAGGAAGCCGACGTACTTGTTGCCTTCGGGCAGGGGCACCAGGTCGTCGCCGACGCGCGCCGTGATCTCGACAGCGGTGATGCCGTCGATGGCCTCGGCGCGGTCGACACCCTTTACGTCCTTGAGAACGCCGCCGCGCGGCACCGGCAGCATGCAAACGCCCGTCGCGCGCCCGGTGCGACCGGTGGCGACCTCGCGGCCGACGGCGTGGGCCAGCACGACCTCCTCGAGGGCGAGACCGGGACCGAACCGCAGGGCTCGACCGCACAGCCCGCCGATGCTGCGGGCCGCCACCTCGATTGCGACGGGCCCCTCCGGCCCCAGGCGCAACTCGGCGTGAACAGGCCCTTCGGAAAGCTCGATGGCGCTCGCCGCGGCCGCCACCACATCGCGGACCGCGCGCTGTTCACCGTCCAGCAGGCGAGACGGCGTAACGTAAATGGTCTCGGCGAAGAAGGGACCGTCGAGCGGCTCGGGCTTGTCGAACAGCGCCAGCTCGACAAGCTCGCCGTCGCGCAGCAAGCCCTCGAAAGCCACCTCGGCACCGGGCACGAAGCGTTCGACCAGAACGGTCGCCGCGGCGTCGGGATCCTTCGCGATCACCTCGGGATCGGCGAGCAGATCGCGGAGCCGGGCCACCCGGTCGGCCAGCTCGGCAGCGTCGTCGGCCCGCATCACTCCACGGCTGGTCGACAGATGCAGGGGCTTTACGACCACCGGATAGCCGAGCTCGGCATCGACGCGGGCCGCGAGCTGCTCGGGGTCGACGTCCACCGAGGCGTGCAAAAACGACGGTTGGCGGACGCCCGCGGCGGCCAGGCGCTCGCGCAGCGCGAGCTTGTTGGCGGAGGCGCGCGCGGCTCCGGCGGCGTTGGCCCGCAAGCCGAAGCGCTCGGCGACCAGGGCGCCAATGACCGCGGTGACCTCGTCGGTCACGACAACGCCGTCGATCTCGCCCGCCTCGGCCGCAACCTGGTCGGCAACGCCGGCGGGGTTGCGGAAATCGAGGGCCAGAGCACCCTCGGGCCAGTCCTCGGCCAGCACGTGGCACCGGTCAGTGCCGAGCACCACCTCGACGCCGAGACGCTCGGCCGCGGCGAGAAAGTCGTCGGTCTGATACGCGGTGGTGGGAGCCAAAAGCAGGACGCGCGCCATGATGCCGTGAGGGTAGCAGCCGCGTAAGCTACCGGTGTGCGAGCGACGACCGACACCGACCCGCGCGACTCTGCACTTCTGGACACGGTGGAGCTGTTCCGACGCTTTGCCGGCCTCAAGGGCCAGCTGCCGTGGGTGGTGCTCGGCAACTGGCCAACCCGGGTGCAGCGCCTCGAACAGCTCGAAGGCGAGCTGGGCCACGGCCCGCTGTTCGTCAAACGCGAAGACGAGTCGTCTCCGATCTTTGGCGGCAACAAGATTCGCACCCTGGAAGGCCACTTTGGCCGAGCCCTCGCCGAAGGGGCGCACGAAATCTGGAGCACCGGGGCGTATGGCACCAACCACGGCCTGGCGGCGGTCATGCACGCGCCGCGCGTCGGCCTTGGCTCGGGCAGCATCCTGTTTCCGCAGCCGGCAACCGAGACGGCCTGCGGCAACCTGCGCGCGAGCCTGGCCACGGGCGCGCCCATCCTGCGCCTGCGAACGCCGGTGACCTTGCCGCTGGGCGTGGTCAGAACCCGCCTCGGCAGCGCCCGACGCCGCTACATCATGGCGCCGGGAGGAGCCACGCCGACCGGCAGCCTCGGTCACGTGTCGGCGGCGCTCGAGCTGGCGCGCCAGGTGGAGGACGGCGAGCTGCCCGCGCCCCGCATCATCGTGATCGCGGTCGGCAGCACCTGCACCAGCGCCGGGCTTACGGTGGGGCTGTGCCTCGCCGAGCGGCTCGGGATCGGCTTCGGCGCCGGCAAGGCGCCCAGGCCGCTGCTCCACGCGGTGCGCGTGACGCCGTGGCCGATCACCAGCTCGACCGCCATCGCGTGGCTTGCAGAGCGCACCTCGCGGGCCCTCGCCGCCCTGGTCGGCGACGTCGCTCGCTTCTCCCGGCGCGAGCTGCGCCAGGCGTTCCGGGTCGACGGGCGCTTTTTCGCCGGGGGCTACGGGCGACCGCTCGAGCAGGGGCCGCCCGCGCGCGAGCAGTTTCTGGCGAGCGACGGACCGCCCCTCGACGAGGTCTATTCGCAAAAGTCTGGCGCCGCATTCGTCGCCCTGGCGCGAGCGCACGCGCCGGCGCCGCTTCTGTTCTGGGCGACCCGCACGTCGGCGATTTTGCCGCAGCCGAGCCCGCGCCAGCTCGACGAGGCGCCGCGAGCCCTCAAGCGCTGGCTAGAGCGCCCTCGCCTCCGGGCGTAACGCCGGGCATGGCTCCCGAGGGCGAGACCGAATCCGAATCCGAGACCGAAACCGACCCCGAACCCGAGACCGAGGCCGCGGCCGAGACCGAAACCGACCTGGCTAGTTCTTCTCGGAGGCCGGTTGCGCGCGGTTGGACTGGCGGCTGCGGACGCGGCGCTGGCGCTCGGCGGTGACCGCGGCGCTGCACGCGCGGACACCGGACTCGGTGGCGACGCGCTTTTTGTAGAACGCGACGTCGCGGTCGCGCAGGTTGTTCGCAAGCCGCGCCACTTCGCGGCACCGCTGGGTCTTGTCCTTGATTCGCTTGGACACCGTTTGCAGCTGGGCCAGGGTCTGCTCGTTGCGGACCTGGCGGCTGGTGCGCTCGCGGCGCTGTTCGGCCTGGGCGACCTCGGCCTCGGCGCTGGCGTCGTTCGCGGTGCCGCTCGGAATGGCGCCCGGCGCCGGCGCGGCCGGCGCGCCGTTTTGGGTGCGGGGTGCCGAGGACCTGCTCGTCGTCGGGCGCGGCCGAGGTGGCGCGGCTTCGACCGGCGCGGGCGCCTCGTCGGCGAACACCACGTCGTCTTCGGCGGCGGCCTGCCCCTGACCGACGCCGCCCGCCTTGTCGGCCGGGGCCGACCGGGGCGCTGCCTTCTGCGGCAGGGGCTTGAGCGGTTCGTCGTACTTGGCGCGCGACTTCTTGCGCTTGGCAACCGGCGCCGGGGCCTGCTTTTCGCCCGCGGTGTCGCGGCGACTCCTGCGGTTTTTGCCGGCCCGGCGAAGACCCGATTCTTCTTTGCTGCCCGCGAGATCGGCGCTGCGACGTCCGCCGGCGCCTTTCGCATCCGCCGCAAACCCGTCGCCGACATCGGCAGACAGCGGGACGACTCCGTCGGCGTCATCGCCGTACGCGACAGCCTTGGCCTCGGCTTCTTCCTCCAGGTCGGCCAGCTCGGGCGCGGCCGGCGGCGCTCCGTACGCAGCCTCGGGCTCAGGCTGTGCGGCGAGGTCGCCCGCGGCGAGTCCCTCGTCGAACGACGCCTCCGCCGCCGCGGCCGGGGCCCGGGCGGCCTCGTCGGATACGCGCGACACGCCCACAACGCCGACCACCGCGACGAACAACACAAGAGCCGCCGCCGCGGACAGCCCGGGGTGCGCCATCAGCGGCTGAAACCACCCCAGCATGCGCTCCCAAAGCCCCTCGCGCTCGTCCTGACGCACCGAGCGAGCCTGCTGCGCCGCCTCGTGCAAAAGCATGTTCGCAATGCCCACGGACGGCTCGACATCGGGCAGCGCCTGCCGCGCCGCCCCGCGGGTTCGCTCGAAGGAGTCGAGCTCGGCCTTGAGCTCTGGCGACTCCTGCACTTCGCGCTCGAACGCGGCCGCGTCGGCCTCGGTCAGCTCGCCGTACAGGTAGTCGAGCAGGCGCTCGTTGGGTATGTCGTTGGTCTCGGCCATGGCCGCGAAGGATCTCGGGGTAATGGTAATGCTTGTGCTGCAGTTTCGCTAGGTTGGGCCGCTTTCGCTGGCCCGGGTCGCCGGCGTTTTCGCCAACTTGTCGGTCGTTGATTACAAACGCGCCGGCGCATTCTCCGGTCTACGCAATCGAGCCGCCGTTCGCGAGATCGTCGGGATCCGCCGAGATCGCCCGGGTTTTGCCAGCGCGGGAGGCTTTCGGGGCGACCAAATCGGTCTACCCTGCAGCCCGGCATGAGTATTTTTCGGAACGACGTTTTGGCGGGTCAGGTTGCCATCGTTACCGGCGGCGGCACGGGGATCTGCAAGGGCATTACCCGGGGCCTGCTCGCCCACGGCGCCTCGGTGTGCATCACCAGCCGCAAGCAAGAGGTTATCGATGCAACGGCGGCCGAGCTGGAGGCCGAGACGGGCGGCAAGGTGCTGGCCGTGAGTTCCGACGTGCGCGACCCGGAGGCCGCTCAGCGGGTCGTGGCCGCGACGGTGGAGAAGTTTGGCCGCCTCGACATTCTGGTCAACGGCGCCGCCGGCAACTTCCTCGCGCCGGCGGCGGCGCTTTCGCCCAACGGCTTCAAGACCGTGGTCGACATTGACCTCAACGGCACGTTCCATTTTTGCAAGGCCGCGTTCGACGAGCTGTGCAAGGCCGGCAAGGACAAGGGCGCCTGCATCATCAACATTACGGCGACGCTGCACTACCACGGCACTCCGATGCAGCTCCACGCCTCGGCGGCCAAGGCCGGTGTCGATGCCCTGACCAAGAACCTGGCGGTCGAGTGGGGCCAGTTCGGCGTGCGCGTGAACTCCATCGCGCCCGGCCCGATCGGCGACACCGAAGGCATGAAGCGCCTGGCTCCCGGCGGCATGAAGGAGAAGGTGCTGAGCATGGTGCCCATGGGCCGCTTCGGCCGCTCCGACGAGATTGCCAACATGGCCGTGTTCCTGGCGTCCGAGGCCGGCGAGTGGATCAGCGGCCAGGTCATGGTGGTCGACGGCGGCAACAGCGTGGTCCAGCAGACCATTCTCGGGTAGCCGCCCGCGGCAGTCCGACGGTCACTCCGGAGACGACCGAAAAAAACGTCGCGGCCGCGAAACCGGCGCCATGGCCAGCCGATACCCGGCGCACATGGCGACCGACTCCGACATCACCTCGCAGTTCGACCGACCGACGGCCGCGCCCGCCGCCACTGCGATCGTCGAGGTGCTCCGCGGAGCCGCGGCGACGGCCTCGTGGCGCTTTGGCGACCGGGTGGGCAGGAGCGTTGTTCGGGTGGGCAGCGGTCCCCACTGCTCGTGGCGCATCGACGCCCCGGACGTTCGGCCCAATCACCTGATGCTGGTGTGGAACGGCGACAGCCTTTCCGCCGTGGACTGCGGCGCCGGCGATGTCTACATCGACGACGTCCCCCTGTGCGGCGCGCGCGTGCTCGCTTCTTGTCGGGTCGAGCTGGGCAAGGCGGTGTTGCGGGTTACCGCCACGCGAGCATCGGAGTCACGCGGGCAGCCGAGGCGCGTGTTTTGCGAAGCGATGCCCGACGCGCCAACCGTGGCGATTCCGAACGCGGCCGGTCCCGACGCGCTCGCCACCATCGCCGAGGACCGGCCCCTCGTGTCCGGGCCGCCGCCAGACATGGTCGAGCCGGCGCCGGGCAAGCCGCGGCCGCTCGCGCCGGTCGGCGAACTGCCGATGATGTCCGCCGACCGCCCGGCGCTCCGCGCGCCCCGCCCCCGAACGCGGCCTCCCGCTCCGCCACCGTCGCGGCGCGAGCGCCGCCGCCCGGGCGGAAAGAGTCGCCAGCGCGGGGCGACGCCCCGGCGGCCCCAGGTCGACAGCGAGACGATGTACATCCAGCGACGACCGAGGGACACGGGCCTGTACGCGACTTCCATCGTCGCCGCGGCCGTGGCCGCCATCGCGACCGCCCTGGGACTGGTCGCGTTCTTCTAACCGCGGTCGGTGGCCGCGCGAAACGGCTGCGAAACCGCCTGCCGGTCTACGTGTGCCGGATCCAGCGCACCAACTCTTTGAGGCTCGGGCGCTTGCCGTACATCAGAATGCCAACCCGGTAGATGCGCGCAGCCAGCCACACAACCCCCAGCACCGACGCCGCGAGGATCGCCACCGACAGCGCCACTTCCCCCAGCGAGGCGCCGCCCATGAGGTAGCGCATGGGCATGAGCACCGGCGACGAAAACGGCAGCAGGGTGACCACTTCGGCCAAGGTGCCGCGCGGGTCGGCGGCAACGAGCTGAACGAACAGCACCGGAATCACCAGCAGCATCACGACCGGCGTCTGCACCTGCTGGGCTTCCTGCTCGCTGTTGACCATCGCGCCGATGGCGCAATACAGGGCGGCGTAGAAGAAATAGCCCAGCACGAAGTACAGCAACGTCACGAAGATCGCGTCGCCGCCGACGGAGCCAAGCCCCAGGTCGATACCGGCCGCGCCGGCAATGCCCACCATTCCGAGAATCGAGCCGCGAAACGAATAGATGAGGGCCGCCATGACGGCCCAGATCGACAGCTGAAGAAGACCGACGGAGCCAACTCCCAGCACCTTGCCGAGCATCAACGGCGTCGACTTGATCGTCGACACCATCACCTCGATCACGCGACTGGTCTTTTCCTCGACCACGCTTCGCATGACGTTGATGGCGTACAGCAGGATCGCCATGTAGAGGGTGAACATCACCAGAAAGCCGACCAGCAGCGCGGCAACCGGCGACTTGGCTTCGCCCTCCCCCGTCGTGTGCTCGACGTCGAAGTCGACGCCGGCCGTGAGCCGGTTCCACTCCTCGAGATCGCGCCCTTCGGCTTTCCAGCGAGCAATCCATACCGACCGCTCGACGGCGTTGTCCATCACGCGCATCAGCAGGCTGTTGGCGACGTTCGAGCCGCGATAGGTCACCGTGCCGCCGTCGAGCACGTCGGCCGGAATGACCAGATAGCCCTTGATCTCGTCGTTCTTGATGCGCTCTTGCAGCGCCTCTTCCGAGGTGGTTGGCGGCAGCTGCTCCACGTCAATGGAACCGACGGCCTTGCTCGCCAGCCACAGGCTTCCGGCGATTTCGGGGCCGTACTTGCCCGACTTGTCGACCATCGCGATCTTGGTGCCGCTCTGGTTCTTTTTGACCATGGCTACGCCGGGACCGATGATCATGCCGACCATCAGCACCGGGCCGAGCAGCGTCACGATGATGAACCACTTGGTGCGGATGCGCACCATGAGCTCGCGCTTGGCGATGACCATCCACGTCGGCTTATTCGCCACGCGGTCCTCCCATTGCGGCGTCGGCACCGACGCGGTCGACGAAGATCTGGTGCAGGGTCGGCTCGACGAGCTCGAAGCGCCGCACCCGGGCGCCCGCGCCGACCAGGCGGTGCAGCAAACCGTCGGCGTCGGCGCCCGTCGCGAGCTCGACCTCGACGTGGTCTTTTTTGGCCGTGCGATTCGCGACCAGCGCCGGGTCGGCGAGCACGGGCTCGGCCGCGTCGCCGCCATCGCCGAACGCCAGCGCGACCAGCCGGTCGCCGGTTGCCTCGCGCTTGATGGCGGCGAGCTCGCCGTCGAGAACGCGCCGCCCGCGCGCAATAATGAACACGTGGTCGCAGATCTGCTCGGCCTGTTCCATCAGGTGAGTCGAAAACAGAATCGTGTGACCGCGAGCCTTTTGCTCGAGCACGATGTCGCGCAGGACCTGGGCGTTGATCGGGTCGAGCCCGCTCCACGGCTCGTCGAGAATCAGCAGCTCGGGCTCGTGAATGACGGCGGTGACGAACTGCACCTTTTGCTGCATTCCCTTGGACAGGTCCTGCACCTTCTTGTCGCCCCACTCGGGAATTTCGAGGCGCTCGAGCCAGGTCTTTCCGCGGCGCCGCGCCTCGTCCGGGGGCAAGCCGCGCAGCTCGCCGAAAAACTGCACGACCTCGAGGACCTTCATCTTGGGATAGAGGCCGCGCTCTTCGGGCAGATAGCCAACGTGGGCGACCGCGCCGGGCCCGGGTGCATACTTGCCGAGCAGCTCGATGCTGCCCTCGTCCGGCGCGATGATGTCGTTGACCATGCGCAGGGTCGTGGTCTTGCCGGCGCCGTTCGGACCGAGAAACCCGTACACGACCCCGCGCGGCACGGTTACGTCGATGTTGCCGACGGCGACGAAGTCACCGTAGCGCTTGGTGACCCCGCGAATCGCGACGGCCGGCCCCCCCTCGGCCACCCGCTACGCCTCGGGCCCTGTGCCGTGGGCGGCGCCCAGTAAGTACAGGACCGCCATGCGGATGGCGACCCCGTAGGTCACCTGGTCGAGGATGACCGACCGGTCGCCGTCGGCGACCTCGGGCATCATCTCGACGCCGCGGTTGATGGGCCCGGGGTGCATGATGATGGCGTCGGGCTTTGCGTAGCTCACCGTGCGAGTGGACAGCCCGAAGTAGCGCGAGTATTCCCGGTTGTTGGCAAAAAGCGACGGGCCCGAGAGGCGCTCGTTCTGAATGCGCAGCATCATGATTACGTCGGCGCCTTCGAGGGCCGTTTCGAGCCGATGGTGCACGGTCACCCGCTCCCTGGTCTCGTCGCCCCCGATGTGCTCGATGCCGAAGGGCATCATCGTGGCGGGCGCACACAGGCGCACCCTCGCGCCGAGTTTGCACAGGGCCAGCACGTTGCTGCGCGCGACTCGCGAGTGGTCGATATCGCCGACGATAGCTACCTCGAGGCCGCGCAGGCAGTTATCGACGCTGGTCGGATCGCCTTTGTGCCGGCGAATCGTCGCGCAGTCGAGCAGGGCCTGGGTCGGGTGTTCGTGGGTGCCGTCGCCGGCGTTGACGATGGCCGCGTCGATGCGGCGCGACAGCATCTCCGGCGCGCCAGACGAGCTGTGGCGCACGACGATGACGTCGGGGTTCATCGCCTGGAGGTTGCGCACGGTATCGAGGATCGTTTCGCCCTTGCTGCGCGACGACCCCCCGCCCGAGATGTTGACGGCGTCGGCGCTCATGCGCTTGGCGGCGAGCTCGAACGACACCCGGGTGCGGGTCGAGTTCTCGAAAAACAGGTTGAGGACCGTGCGGCCCCGCAGCGTCGGCACCTTCTTGATGGCCCGCTCGTTGATGGCCATGAACGTGTCAGCCAGGTCGATGACCTGGATGATATCGGCGGCGTCGAGCTCGCGAATGCCGAGCAGGTGGCGGTGTCGAAAGGGACGCTGGGCCGGCTGGTTCATGGTCATTTGCGCGTGCGGAGGTTGATGCGGTCCGCTTCGCCCGTCTCGGACAAAAGGACGCGCACCGAGTCCTGGTCGGTCGTCTCGACGCTCAGGCCAACGAAGTCGGCCTGGACGGGCAGCTCGCGTCGGCCCCGGTCGACGAGGGCGGCCATGCGCACCGCCCGGGGGCGCCCGTAGTCCATGAGCGCGTCCAGGGCCGCCCGCACGGTGCGGCCCGTGTAGAGCACGTCATCGACCAGGACCACCGTGACGCCCTCGAGAGCGAACGGCAGGTTGGTCGGGCCAATCTGCGGCCGAGGCAGCCCCTGAAAGACGTCGTCGCGGTACAGGGTGATGTCGATGGAGCCCACCGGGGGACGGGTGCCCTCCATGTCGGCAATCAGGTCGCGCAGCCGCTCGGCCAGGTACTGGCCGCCGGTAATGATGCCAACGAGAGCCAGCTCGCCGGCGCCGCCGTTTTGCTCGACGATTTCGTTGGCCATGCGCCGAAGCATTCTCGCGATCGCGGCTTCGTCGGCGAGAAGCCGTTTTTCGACCAGGTGGTCGTCGGGCGGTGGCACACGGCCCCGGCTTGGGTCCATAGTCTCGGGCGTAACGTGGCTCGGCCGGCCCGGTCAAGGACATTGCGCCCCCCAGGTGGCCCCCTCCGCGCGCGCAGCCCCGGCCGGATCGGCGCGGCCGCAACCGCGAGGCGGCGCTCCGGGTTATCCTGGTGGCCGTGAAGGCTGCCGCACAGCCGGGGGATGTGGTTGGCGGGCGCTACCGGATCGACAAGATGATCGGCCGGGGCGCCATGGCGGACGTGTTCGCGAGCACGGACACCGACCGCGACGAGCGCGTGGCCGTGAAGATCTTGCGGGCGTCGGTGGCGTCCGACGAAACCGCTCGCAAGCGCTTCTTTCACGAGGCCGACGTGCAAAAGCGGATCGACCACCGCAACGTCGCCCGCATGTTCGAGGTCGGTGTCGGCAGCTCAGGAGCGCCGTTCATCGTCATGGAGCTGCTGCGCGGGCGGTCGCTGTTCACGCTGTTGCGCAAAAGCGGACCGGTGGCCCCGGTGCACGCCGCCAGCTACGGCTATCAGGCTCTGCAGGGATTGGCGGCCACCCACGAAGTGGGCGTGCTGCACCGGGATCTCAAGCCGGCCAACCTGATGCTCGAGCCGGGGCCGGGGCCCGTGGATCGGGTCGTCCTCATCGACTTCGGCTTTGCCGCGCTGGGGCCGACGACCGGGCTCACCATGCAGGGAACGGTGGTCGGCAGCCTGTCGTACATCGCCCCGGAGCGGCTGCGAGGCCGGGCCGCCGACGAGCGCGCCGACCTGTACGGAATCGGCTGCATTTTGTACGAGCTTTTGTGCGGGCGGCCGCCGATCCAGCGGCCCAGCGACTACGAGATCATCGAGGCGGCCATTCGCGAGCGCCCGGTCCCGCCGTCGAAGCTCGCGCCCCATGCGGGCATCTCGCCGGCCCTCGATGAGGTCATCATGCGCGCACTGGCCAAGCGCCCCGACGAGCGCGAGCCCACCGCCCGCGCCATGGCCGACGCCCTCGAAGTCGCCATCAACACCTGACCACCACCGCGGCGCCCACCGCCCCCAGCAAAGTCGGCCCCCTCACAGTCGGGGACGGTCTTGCCGAGTGTGGGAGGGGTTACTTGGCGGGGGCTTGTTTTTCGCGGTCGACGGCCATGCCCATGGCGTGAAAGCCCTTGTCGACATAGACGTTGGTGCCCGTGATGCCGGCACCGAGCGGGCTGCACAAGAAAGCCGCGGTGCCGCCTACGTCGGCGGCCGTGATGGGCTCGGGCAGCGGCGAGTTGCGCTCGGCGTAATCGATCATGTCGTGAATGAAACCGATGGCGCTGGCCGCGCGGGACGCGTACGGGCCCGCCGAGATGACGTTGACCCGGTGCCCCCACTTGCGCCCGGCCTCGTAGGCAAGAATGCGCGTATCCGCTTCGAGCGCCGCCTTGGCCGACGCCATGCCGCCGCCGTACCCCGGAATGACGCGCTCGCTCGCCATGTAGGTCAGCGCCAGGAACGACCCGCCGGGCTTCACCAGGTCACCGAGGCGCGCCACCATCGACGCGAACGAGTACGAGCTGGCCCCCATGGCGGCCAGGTAGCCCTTGCGGCTCGTGTCGAGCAGGTCGTTTTTGACTTCGGGGCCGTTGGCCAGGCTGTGGACCGCAATGTCGAGGGGCTGGTCGCCGAAGTCGGCGCGCAGCTTCTCGGCCAGCCCGGCGATGCTGCAGTCGCCGTGGTCGCGGTAGCGCTTGCTGTCGCGCACGTCCGCGGGGATGTCCTCGACGGTGTCGAACTCGGCGTCTAGCGGGTAGATGCGCTCGAACTCGAGCTTGCCGCCCCCCGCCAGCTCGAGCGACGCGTCGAACTTGCCGCGCTCCAGCATCTTCGTGAAGATGCCGTAGGCGGGCGGCCAGGTGCCGACGCACACCGTCGCGCCGGCCTCGACGAAAGCTTTGGCGATGGCGAATCCGAAGCCGCCGTCGTCGGCGACGCCTGCGACGAGGGCGCGTTTTCCGGTGAGATCAATGCCGAGCATGGTGCGCGGATAGTTGCCGCGCGCCCGCGAGAGAGTCAATCGGCGGCCCCGGGCATTGGCGCCGTGGGCTCGTGACGGGGCTTCGGCCGCCGCCGCCCGGCAGACCCGCGCGGGCTGGCCCTGGGGGCGCAGCCGCAGGCCCTCAACTTACGTTCAAACTGAACTTGAAGTGAAATCAGTTTCACTTTTTAATCACATATTTCCAATTACTTGGATGATTTCACAAAGTCTGTGTTTGACCTTTATTAGCTGAGTGGCTAACTCGGGATTGACGCCTATTAGCGATCCGACTAATTCATGTTCATGGCCGAGCAAACAGGGCGGCGCCGCCGCAAGCGGACCCGCGATCCCGAGGGCACGAAGGCAAAGATCTTGTCGGCGGCGACGGCGCTGTTTACCCAGCGCGGCCCGAACGGCGCCAGCCTGGACGACATCTCGAAGAAAGCCGGCGTCAACCGCGGCCTCATCTACCACTACTTTCGCACCAAGGAAGCCCTGCTCGACCACGTCATGGCCAAGCCGCTGGCGGCCTACGTGCAAAACCAGCTCGAGCTCCTGCAGCGCGAGGTCGACGCCGCGTCCCTCGCCGAGTCGGTGCGGAGCTTCTTCCACTTTCTCGCGGACCACCCCGAGCTCGTCCGTTTGCTCGCCTGGTCCATCGCCATGCGCCGCCTCGCCGCCGAGCTCTCCCAGCTCGAGCTCACCCGGGCCCTGTTTGCCGCCGCGGTGCGGCGCATCGACGAAGCCCGGGCTGCCGGCCGCATCCGGCCGCAGGTCGATCCCGCGCACCTTCTCATCACGATCATCGATCTCTGCGTGGCCTGGCACACGGGCCGCGACGAGTGGATTCGCAAGATGGGCTGGGACGAGCGGCGCATCGCCGAGGTCGACGACGAGCGTCTCGCCGCCATCGTCGACTTCGTCGAGGCCGCGGTCCGCCCGCATCCAGCGCCAGCTTGACGCTCGAGTCGGTCGGTAGCCGCCAGCGTGGCGCCTCCGCCGAGAAAGAAGACCGCCATGCGCAACTACACAGCTTTCGCCTTTGCCCTTGCCGCCACTGCCTTCGGCACAGCGTGCTCGTTCGACGACGGGCGCAGCTTCGATGCGGACGGCCGCGACCTGCGCGATCGTCTGGCCACGCGCCAGACGCTGCTCATCCAGCCGCCCAGCGAAGTTGGCGTCACCGCGCTCAACGCCGCCGGCGCGCCGGTGCCGTGCGTGCAGCCCACGGTCGAAGGCGGTCGCACCCTGGTGCGCGCCGACGCCGACGACCTGCTGCTCGTCGACAAGCTCGACGTGTCCCTGAGCGATGTCTACGTGCCGGCGAGCGAAACCACCTACCCCACCGACCTCACCCTGACCGACGTCGAGGTTCGGCTGGGTACGCAGCTGGTCGTAGCCCCCGAGTGGAGCTTCGACGGCTCGTTTGCGGTCGGCCGCGGGCGGGCCGACCTGCTGCTCGACTGGTCCGTGCTCGACACCGACGGCGAAGTCCTGCCGCTGGCCACCCAGCTGTTGCGCGATGTCGAGTTCGACGTGTTCGTCGAAATCGACAGCGAAGACCGCATCCTGGCCGACGTGAACGCAGACGTGCTGGGCTCGCTGTGGGATTTCTCGATCATCGAACTCACCGACCTGCGCATGGACATCACCGCGCGCACGCTCGAGCGCTAGAGCCGAGTGCCAGGTTCTCAGGGCGCCGAGTTGCCCGACGCCCGCAGCCAAACGAGCCGCGTCGCGCGCTGAAAACCTTCTTCTTGCTCCACCGGGCGACCAACCTCGACAAAACTCGCGAGCGGCTCGAGGCCGACCGCCCTCCCGCGGGCGACCACGGCGCTGCCCTGGCGAACGCCAGGCATGGCCAGCGGCGACTCGACCTCGACACTCGGCCCAACGCGGCGCGGCTGCCCGCGAACCGCCAGCTCGAAGCGCTCGAAACGCGCCGACTCGGAGTCGCCGGCCACCAGCCACAGCTCACCACCGGTCACCGTTGGTGAGACGGCCAGGCTCGCCCTGCCGGCCAGCGGCGCGGCAAAGCCCCCCGCCCCGGCGACCGAGTCGTCGTCCAGCGGACCGATTGCGTCGGCGGGAACCCCCGCAACGACCGGGTCGCTCGACGTTGCCCCGGCGACGCGACGCGACGACACCACGATGATGAACCGGCCGGACTCGCCTTCGGCGTAGACCGCGGGCTGCAGCGCGGTGCCGGCCCCCGCGGCGAACGAAAACAGCGGCTCCGCGTCGCTCGCCCCCGTCGCCGCCTCGAGGCGATGCAGCCGCCCCGCGGCCGTGGGGACGAACAGATGAGACATGGTTGCGCCGCGGCCGCTCGCGTCGATCGCGGAAGCGCCGCCCGGCACAATCGCCCGGTCGCACGCGGCGCCGGCGGTCATCGATGCGCCGTCGTTCCAGGTCCACAGCGGATCGCCGGTCACCGTGTCGATGGCCTCGACCACCGTACACGCAGAGCCCGTTCCCGCGTTGCCCCCCACGGCAACGGTGACGAACCGAACCTCGCGCCCCACGACCACGGGCCCCATGACCGTGCGCTTGCCTGCTCCCAGCACGGCCGCGCCGGCCGACTCCGACGCCGCTCGGTCCCAAAGCACCGTAGGCGCGTCCGGTTTCGTCACGTCCAGGGCAATCACCGCTCCGCCGCCCGAGCGCGAGCCGACGTGGACCGTCATCACGGTGCGCCACTCGGCGCGGCTGTCGCCGTCGAAGTCGCCAAACACGTCGGCGACGGTCGGCGAGCCCTCGATCCGCTGGGCGTTGTCGCGCAGAAGCGGCAGCTGTGCCCGCGGCACAAAGGCCCACAGCTCCCGGCCGGCGCGATCGCAGGGGCCGCCACCGTCGATACAGACAGCGTGGATCATCCCGTCGAGCGCTCCGACGTACGCCATCGCGGGACGGCGCGCGTCTCCGGCGACCGGGCTCGAGCCCACCACGGCGGCGGACGAGTCGTTTACGCCGCCAAACGCCGGCGTGAAGACGCCGTCGCCATCGTCGTCGCGGCCGGCGACGACTCGCGCCACCAGCAGCTCGGTGAGCGCCGGCGAAAGCCCACCCGGCTTGTCGAGCGCGAGCATCGGCCCCAGCGAACGCGCCGACCCGCGCGCGAGCGGCACGAGCTGGGGCGCGCGTCCCGACGACGCGGTGGTGAACACGGTGCGGCACTCGGCGGTAAAGAGCGTCTCGCAACCGCCCACATCGACCGGCGGAATCGCAACGCCCGTGGCACCCGCCGCTTGCGTTTCCGCATCGAGCGGCTGAACCCGCAGGTCCCCCTGGGCGTGGGGAAAGCGAAACTCCTGCGGGTCTGCCAGCGAAGCCAGCCCAGACGGTGCGTCACTCGCCGCCGTCACGCCGAACACCGCAACGTCACCGGCCACCACGACGGGCGACGAAACCACGGGCGACTCGTCTTTGGCGGCGTCGCCGGCGTTGCGCGTCGCCAAAAGCGCCCGAGCGCGCGCGCCGAGCTGCCCCGGTGCAAGCTCGCGAGCGCTGCCGATGCGCTCGCCCGCAAGCCCACAGCCGTCGGCCGCCTCGACCGCGGCACCGGCGAGGAGCACGGCGCCGGCCCCGCGGACTCCGGGAATGCCGGTCGCAAAGTCTCGCAGCTGGTCGGCGAGTGCGCACGTCGGACCGTCGGGCCAGCCGTCGACCACGGCGAGATCGAAGTCGCCGGTCACCAGGTAGCCGGCCAGCGCGTCGGCGAGCGCGAGCTCGCAGTACCCATCGCCCGGACCCACGTCGCTCGCCAGGCACCCCGGGTAGTCGGCGGCCTCGCCAAGAGACTCACGGGCCCAGTCGACGCCACCGCCCGCCAACGCGAGCCTGGCGACGCGCACCCCCTCGCCCGCCCAGGGCGACCGGGGCGACAGCGTTGACGGGTCCGCGTGCGCCGGAGCCGGCGCGTCCCCGGCCCTCGGCGGCTCGGCGCCCCCCGACCGGGCCCCCGCGGCAAGCCCCACGGCCGCCGCCGCCGCGCCGATCAAGAGGACCCGAGACACGCCTGGTCCTACGAGCCAGCGCGCGTTTCGATACATCGGCCTGTATCCCCGCGGCGCCCGGGTCGTAGAACCGACGTGGCCCGCGGTGCGCCAAAGCAAAGCGAGCGCGGCGCCGCGCTGGTGGTCGTCGCCATCTTGCTGGTTGCACTGCTGGGGCTCGGCGCGGTCTTCCTTCGCCTGCAGACCGCAGACACCCGCTCGACCGGCATCGTGCGAGACCGCCGCGAAGCGTTGTTCTGTGCCGAGGCCGGGCTGGCCCACGCGCGCCGGGTCGTGGGGCTGTGGGGCGCCACCGGCCTGTGGGACAACGTGCTCTCCGAGACGACAGACGACGACCCGCCCAACTACCCCATCGAAGGCGACCTGGACGGCGACGGTCTGGCCGACTACCGGGTGGTGGTAGCCGACAACGGCGAGGGCGACGGCGACCCGACCCGCGACACGGACCTGCGGCTGTTTTTGGTTTCCTCGTGCATCCGGCCCCGGGCCACGCCGGAAACCGTGAAAGAACTGGTGGTTTTCGAGGGCAGCCCCAACGCCTACCGCTGGCAAGGAAGCGCCGGCGCCTGGGGCACCAACAACCGCAATTAACGCGGGCCTGGCGCCACTTCGAGTATTCTCAGCTCGGTGGGTAAACCAGCGCGCAGTCCCGACACCGCGCCGCCAAAAAGCGCAGCGCGCGGCCTGGTATCGAACGCGAGGCCCGGTCGTAGAACAGGGAGCAAACGAGGTTGCCGATGAGTCGCTTCACGAAGAGAGTCCGTCCATCCGCGCGCCGCGCGCCGCGCCGCAGTCCCGCGGCCGCAATCCTGGGTCTGGCGTGCACCCTGGCCCTGTCGCCGAGCGGCGCCCTGGGTCACCACACCCCGGGCCACGACCAAAATCCCTCGCCACCCGCGCCGCTGGGCACCGTGGACGTCGTGTCGTTCGAGGCGGGCTCGCTCATCATCCCCATGGACGGCTGCTATCAGCGCCCGGGATTCATGAACACGACCGAGGTAACCAACATCATCGGCGAGGACCCGGGCGACGCCGAGTGCAACGCAAACAACGACCGGGACGACGGCATCATCCCGGCCTACTCGTTGATCTACCGCCTGGTGCTAGACGGGATCCCCGTGCACTGGTCGATCCGGGACGGAAAGGGCAGCTTTCACGACGTGGATTTCGCCATCACGCGGGCCGGTGGCGGCCCCGTTGTGAGAATCGACCGCAACGGAAGCACGACCAAGACCTATACGTCCCTAACCGAGATCAAGTACCGAGGGGCGCCGTTCATCATCGATTCGGACGACGCTGCAAACGCGCTGACTCTCATGCAGTCGTACAACCAGAGCGCGTTCGGTACCGACTACGATGAGGTCGATATCCACCGGGCCGAGATCGACTTCGACGCGCCCGTTTTCACTCGTATCGAACAGCTCCCAAAGCTCGCGGTCATCGACGTAACGCACGGCCCGACGGACCTGCGTGGCACCGAGTTCGACAAGCTACAGGGCAGCATCGAAGAGGCCCTGATGGACGATCTCGAGGGGCCGTTTTTCGAGTACGTCACGATTCCCCAGGTCAACAGCAACTACCTGATCGACAACGACTTCACCCTGGTGTGGGTTCCCCCTTTCGACTTGCAGGACGGAACGACGCCCACCCCCGCCCAGCAGACGTTTCTCGACAACCTTGGCGCCTACGTCGATGCAGGCGGGGCGATCTTGTTCCAAGACGGAGCCGTTGGTGCCCTCGAAGGCCACGGCAGCTTTAGCGGCAGCTACTCCGAAGACCTCGCGCCGACCGCGGGCTATCAGTCCGACGGTGGCATCACCCCGAACGGAGTAAACGGGACGTGGGACAACGGCAACGCCAGCGAGAACACCGTCGGGCAAGACTACTCCGATCCCGCATCGCAGTTCGGAGGCATCGTTTGGACCGGCATCGGCGGCAGTAAGTTCAACTGGCGCCCGCGGCAAGACCGCGCGTACCGCCCCGGCGTGCGCCGCATGATCTACACGGACCACGCCACCGACAACTCTCAGGACAACTGGGATCTGGCCACCTGGCGACGCAAAGACAACGACCCCAACAAGGGCATCATCTACTACCTCGGCGGTTTTCACTGGCGCAAGGTCACGGCGTCGGGGTTCCGGGTGTTGATGAACACGGTCCTCGCGACTGCCGCCGAACTGACGCCGCCACCGCCAGCGACTCCGCCGCCAACGCCAGGCGTCGCCCGACGGATCAGCCGCTCGGCGCCGATTCTCGTGAGCGAAGGCGGGACCGACATCCTCTACCAGGGAACCCTGGACGTCCCCTCCACGATCGCGCCGGCACCGACCTACTCGGGCGCGGCCGACGACTCAACCTTTACCTTCCCCGACCGGACCGGCAACCTGCGCGCGTTTGACATCACGACGCCGCCGCCAGCCGGGACCTCGCTCGACGACCTCGTCCCGGTGCTCGACGCTGCCGCATCGATTCCGCCAGTCACGACCGCTGGCTGCGGCGTCAATTTTTCGGGATCGTGTCGGACCGTCTTTACCGACACCACGGGCGGCACGTCGCCGACGCGCACGTTCTTCAACACCACCAACGTGGGGGCCATTGGCGGCCTGCTCGGAACGTTTTCCACCGACGAGTCGCGCACGCTGATTTCACGCGTGCTCGCCGGTGTCGACGACGGAGCGGGGGGCTACACGGCGGCTCTCGGCGCCGTCGATCGATCGACGCCCGCCATCATCGGACCGAGCCCGTTTGCCGGCGGTGAGCGGCCGACCATTGCCTATTTCGGCGCCCTCGACGGCATGCTGCACGCGGTGTGCGTCAACGACATCGCGCCGTGCCCGGCCCCCGGCGTCGAGCTGTGGGCCTTTCTTCCGCGCACCCAGCTGCCGCTGCTGAAAATGAACGCCCAGCGCATCGACGGCAGCCCGAGGGTGGCCGACATCAACGCCGACTTTGGCCTCGGCCGGCGCGAGTTCCGCACGGTGCTTACGTTTCAGACCGGCAGCGGCGACCCGACCGACCCCGCCGCGGCGCCGGCGACGATCGCCCTCGACATTACCGATCCCGCCAACCCGCTGATCCTGTGGGAGCGAACCACGCCGGCTTCTCCGGGCGCCTTCGAGCTCGGCATTGGTCTCGACATCGCCATGGCGACTGTGGGAGCCACGCCGCTGACCTTTGTGCAGACGGCCAACGGCGGCACCGGCGCCACCGGCTTTGTGGTCGAGGCCATTGAGACAGCCACCGGGGCAACGTCGTGGACGTTCACCCAGGCCTATCCGGCCCCGCGCACGCCCGGCAACCCGCCGGTGCCGGCGACGGCCATTCCGGCGGGCGTAGCCCTGGTGTCGACCACGGCCGCCCCCGAGCCCGACCTGGTGCTGGTGCCGAGCCTGTACGGCGAGCTGTGGGTCCTCAACGCCGCCGACGGCACCAACCCGTTCATCAATCAGCCAATCTACCGATCGCTCGTCGACTTTCGCCCGGTGGGCTCCGCGCCCGCCGTCTATCGGGACGTCGGCACCCAGGCGCTGCACGCGGCCATCGCGACCGGCGGCTACGCCGACCCGGTGTCCACGACCTGGGCGCCCAGCGACGTGCAGCAAACCGCCGTCAGTATTCCTCTCAACATTGCGGTGGCGTCGGCGCCCCTCACCGAAGACAACGTCGGCGACCAGGGCGGCTTTGTCTTCTTCTTTCCGGCGGGCGAGCGCGCGTTTGCGTCGCCGGTCATCGTCGGCAACGAGCTCGTCGTGGTCACCGATACCGAAGACGCAAACTTTCTCGACGCGTACGGCGCCGTCAATTCGGGTCGCCTGCGGCGCTTGTCACTGAGCTCGGGCTCGCAGGTTGGCACCACCGCGGAGACCGCGTCGGGGGCCGGCGGCATCGACGCATCGGTCGACGCCAACGGCAACCTCAGCATCGTGGCCGGCGGCGGCGCCACGGGCGGCGCTCAGGTCGACGCCGCCGATTTCGACGAAACCGGAAGCGCGCTAGTAGACGCGGTGCGCGGGGTGCAGCGACTCATCTGGCTGGAGCTCTGACATGAACGACGACTACTCGACTCACGTTTTGGGTCCACGCTGTGCGGAGCGCGGCTCCGCCATGGTCGTGGTCATGATCATTCTCGTGGCCCTGCTCGGCGCGGGCGCCGTTGCCCTGCGGCTGCAAACCGCCGATACCCGCAGTAGCGGTCTCGTGCGCGAGGCGCGGGACTCGCTGTACTGCGCCGAAGCGGGCCTGTCTCAGGCGAAGCTGCTGATCGCCGCCTGGGGCCAGGCCGGCCAGTGGAACACGCTGCTGACGACGGATCAGGCCGACGACCCGGTTGGCTATCCGGTCGTCGGCGACGGTTTTGAGGTCGTTGTCGTCGACAACGACGACGGCGATGCCGACCTCGAGGCCGACGCCGACCAGCGCGTCTTCATCGTGTCTACCTGCACCCGCAACAACAACTCTCCGCGGACCGTGCGCGAGCTGGTTCAGTTCGAAGGCGTGTTCAACACGTACGAGAACCAGTCCGGGCAAGGTGCCTGGAACAACCAAAACATCAACTGAGCACTGAGCGGCCCCCTCCGTCCGCTGGCGGCGTCGCTGCTTCGGTCGTTGGCCATTAGCCAACTCCCTCATGGCTCCTTGCCAGCGAACGGATGTGGCTCGCTCAGTGGAGGCCGCGGGTGGGGGAGTGAGCGGCGGTCGTCGGCTGCGCCGACTCCCGCCTCGGCGGGATGACGGGAGTGAGCGGCGGTCGTCGGCTGCGCCGACTCCCGCCTCGGCGGGATGATGGGAGTGAGCGGCGGTCGTCGGCTGCGCCGACTCCCGCCTTGGCGCGCGGGGGGGAGTGAGCGGCGGGTTGGCGGCTGCGCCGACTCCCGCTTTGGCGAGTGGGGGAGTGAGCGGCGGGTTGGCGGCTGCGCCGACTCCCGCCTCGGGGGATGACGACTCCTGCCTCGGCGGGAGCGGCGGGGGGTGGTCAATTTTGGGTTAATGGGGGGGTGGATGGCCTGGGGTGGGTTAATGGGGGGGCGGTGCACTGCAGTATTGTGGCCCGGCAAAATGACCCACCGTTGCTGCACCGGATTGCGCCGTTGGCCGACAGGAGAGTGTTTTTGTGCGCTTGGGGTAACCGAGGCGGGCTGGCACGGCGGTCGCAATGGAGTGCGGCAACTCATGGTGGCGACGGGTATCAAGACCGCCTGGCGGGGCGTAAGCTCGACCGGCACGCAGCTTCGGGGGGAAGCATGAACCAACTCGTGGAAGCATCCGTGGCGTTCCCGACGGTCGTCCTGACGGGAATCCTGGGTTTGGCGCTGCTGTACTGGGTGACCGTGATCATCGGTGCCCTCGACGTCGACTTGTTCGGGGGCGACATCGATCTGGACGGCGCCGCGGACGGAGCGCTCGACGGCGTCGCCGAAGGCGCCCTCGATGGCGCGGCCGAGGGCGTCGATGGGGCGCTGGACGGAGTGGACGGCGTCGAGGTCGATGCCGGCGCGCTCGGCGGACTGAGCGCCCTGGCCGGCCTTCGCACCCTGCGCAAGGTACCGATCACCATCTCCGTCTCGGCGGTCGTGTTCATCGCGTGGACCATCAACATCACGACCACCATCCTGGCCGGCGACGCCGGGCTGCTGACCGGCACCCCTTTGGTCCTCGCCGGGTTCGCGCTTGGCGTTCTCGTCGCGCCCCCTCTCGGCTCCCTCGCGGTGCGTCCTCTCGTGCCGCTGTTCGTGACCGTCGAGGCCAAGCGCAACAAGGACTACGTCGGCCAGACCTGTGAAATCTCGACCGGACGCGTCGACGCCGACTTTGGCGTCGCCGAGTTCGCCGACGACGGTCCGGTACTCAAGATTCAGGTCCGCTGCGACCAGGCCGACAACGGCCTCGCCCGCGGCGATCAAGCTCTCATCATCGACTACGACGAGGCGCGCCACGCGTTCATCGTCGAGGCCATGCAGCACGTCATACACGAGCCTGGCGACGCCTGAGCGCGCCAAGAAAGTAGGAAGAGACAATGGGTGGAGGTTTCGAATTGCCCTTCTGGGCTGTGCCTGCAGGCATTCTTGCCGTGCTCCTCATCGGCGTGATCGTCATGGTGGCGCGCTTCTATCGCAAGGTCGATCAGGGCAAGGCGCTCATCAACAACAAAACCGGCGGCAAGACCGAGGTCACGTTCACCGGCGGCGTGGTGGTTCCGATTTTCCACCGGGCCGAGGTCATGGACATCTCGGTCAAGACCATCGAGATCGATCGGCGCGGCACCGACGGCCTCATCTGCATGGACAACATTCGGGCCGACATCAAGGTCACGTTCTTCGTCCGGGTCAACAAGACCAAAGACGACGTCCTTCGCGTCGCCCAGGCCATCGGCTGCGACCGCGCATCGGACCAACAAACCCTCGAGGCCCTCTTTAGCGCCAAGTTTTCCGAGGCCCTCAAGACCGTCGGCAAAAAGCTCGACTTCGAACAGCTCTACACCCAGCGGGACGACTTCAAAGACCGGCTGATCGAGGTCATCGGCAAAGACCTCAACGGCTACGTGCTCGACGACGCGGCCATCGACTACCTCGAACAGACCCCGGTCCAAACTCTGGACCCGCAGAACATCCTCGACGCCCGCGGCATTCGCAAGATCACCGCCATCACCGCCGACGCGAACCTGGCCACCAACGAGCTCAAGCAAAAAGAGCGCATGGAAATGGGTCGGCAAAACCTCGAGGCCGACGAGGCGATCTACCGCTTCGACCAGCAGCGAGCCGACGCCCAGGCCAAAAAAGACAAAGAGGTCGCAATTTCTCAGGCCCGCGAGTCCAACGAGGCCATGCGGGTGAAGCTCGAGGAAGAAAAGCGCACCCACGTCGAACGCCAGAAGGTCGAAGAAGAAGTGAAGCTGGCCGAAGAGGCCAAGCACCGCGCCACCCAGGTTGCCGAGCAGGCGCGCCTGCGCGAAGTCGGCGTCGAGCAGGTCCGCGTGGCCAAGGCGTCGGACCTCGAGCAGGTCGATCGCCGGCGCGAAGTCGAGCTGCGCACCATCGACAAGGACAAGGCGGTCGAAGTGCAAAAGCGCGATATCGCCGACGTGGTGCGCACCCGCATAGCGGTCGAAAAGACCGTGGCCGAGGAAGAAGAGAACATCAAGGACCTGCGCCTGGTCGCCGAGGCCAAGCGGCAGAAAGAGTCGGCCATCATCACCGCCGAAGCCGCGGCTCAGGAGGGGCTGATTGCCAAGGTCAAGGACGCCGAGGCCGACGAAGAGGTCGCCAAGGCATCCGCGCGCAAAATGGCGACCATCGCCGAGGCCGAGCTGGAAGTCAGCGACAAGAAGGCGCGAGCCAAGATTCGCCTGGCCGAAGGTGTCCAGGCTGAAGAAGCGGCCAGCGGCCTCGCCGAGGTGCGCGTCAAAGAGGCCGACGCCGTCGCCGTCGAAAAGCAGGGCCTGGCCGAGGTGAAGGTGCGAGAAGCCGCGGTGGTAATCACCGAGCGCGAAGGCCTGGTGGCCGCCCAGGTCGCCCAGGAGCAGGGCCTGGCCGAAGTTCGCATCAAGGAAGCCGAGGCCGACGCCATCGAAAAGCAGGGCAAGGCGGAAGCGGAGGCCATCAAAGAGAGGCTGCTGGCGGAAGTGGCGGCCAAGGAAGCCGAAGCGGTCGCCATCGAAAAGCGCATGGCCGCCGAGGCCTCCGGGCTCGCCGCCAAGGCGGAAGCCATGGCCAACCTCGACGAAAACGGCCGCGAGTTCGAGGAAATGCGCATGCGCCTCGACCAGCAGCTGGAAATCGCGTTGGAGAGTTTGAAGACCCGGGTGATCATGGCGGAGAAACACGCCGAGATTCTCAAACAGGCCTTCGACGACGCGAAGTTCAACATCGTCGGCGGCGACGGGGCCTTCTTCGACCGCTTCGTCAACGCCGTAGCCGTGGGTCAATCCATCGACGGCATCGTCGACAACAGCAGCGTGGTTCAGAACGCCTTCGGCAAGCAGCTCAACGGCGAGGGCAACCTGCTCGAGGACCTCAAGGGCGTCCTGGGCGGCTCCGGGGTAACGAGCGAGACGCTCAAGAACCTGTCGATTTCGGCGGTTCTGGGACAGATGATGCTGGGCGCCGACGACACCACCAAGAGCAAGCTGCAGATGCTGCTCGACCAGGCCCAGAAACTCGACCTCGACAAGAACGGCAACTAGGGACTGCAACCGGGCGGCCGCGGTTCTCGCCGTGGCCGCCCGCTCTCTCCTGTTCGAACGAAAAAGAGCGCAGCCGAGCCCATGACTGTGACTGCCGAGAACACCACGGACGACCAAACCTCCGCCGACGCCCGGGCCGACCAGGCCGACTCGGGCAACTACGAAGTCATTCGCCAGCGCCTGCTCGCCCAGGGGCAAGCACTGCTGGACCAGGCGGAAGACATCAACGGCCGCCGCAAGCAGACCTTCGGCGGCACCGAGCTGGCCGTCATTGCCAACGAGCGGGTGCGCACCGAGAACAACTGCGTTCCGCGCGACATCGTGCAAATCGGCGGCTTGCTGCTGTTCGGCTACAACGTGTTCATCGGCCTCAAGACCGAGACGTCCATCGCCGACGTCTTCGCTCTTCACCGCCTGGAGCCGGCCGCCGACGGTGCGAGCTTCGACTGCGATCCGGTGCCCCTCGATTCGGGCAGCGGCTTTCTCACCGACGCCGACTTCCACCACCACTTTCAGAACCTGTACCGGTACTTTCGCGACGCGCGCCTGCTGCAGCTCGTGCGCACCGACACCCAGCTCCTGGCCGTGTTCCAGAGCGGCAACACGTTTCGCGACATCAAGGTGTTTCGCTGGCGCATCGAAGCCGACGGCAACGTCAAGTACGTCGACGATCGCGGCGACCGCGACTACGTCTACCCGCGGTCGCACGACTTCGAGTGGACCGAGGCGGGGCGCGACCATCAGGTGTCCGGGCGTCACCCCCACGTCGCCATCGCCGACACCCTGTTTCTCGACAACACGAACGGGCACCTCACGGTCAAGATCGAGGACAACACCGAAACCGGTGAGGGCATCTACGACGAGGCGCTCGACGACGCCAACCAGATTCTCGACGACGCGCAGTTTCACTACGCCGAGCTGGGCGAGCTTATCCTCGTCAAGGTCCTGCCTTTCCGAGAAGAGCAGTGGCGCTATCTCGTCTTCAACAAGCGCAACCACGAGGTGGTGCGCATCGACGCCATTGGCCAGGCGTGCCTGCAGCTGCCCGAAGACCACGGCATCCTGTTTCCCGGTGGCTTTTACCTGCAAACCGGCGCCAACAAGGTCTTCGACGGCGACGTCGAGGACATGGAGTTCAAGCGGGCCATTCGGTCGCCCAACGGCGAAGACGTCCTGTACATCTTTCACCGGCGCCGAGACGGCCACTACGCGCTGTTTTCCTACAACCTGATTCGCAAAGAGGTCGCCACCCCCATTCACTGCCACGGCTACAGCCTGTTCGACGACGGCAGGCTGGTGGTATTTCGGGCCGTCTCCGAAGAGCCGACCCGCGTCCACCCGATGCAGATCTGGCAGACCCCGTTCATGTCGGCCGAGCACGCGGCATCCGCGCCTACCGACGGCTCGTTTCTCGCCAAGGTCGGCAACGCCGAGCTGGTCCGCGGCATCTCCGACGCGTTCTCCGTCTGTCGCCTCGTCAAGAGCGACGCGCCCAGCCGACAGACCTTCGAAGACATCATTGCCCAGTGCGGGCGCGCCATCGACGCCTACTACTGGCTCGACAACGACGAGATCGCACTCAAGGATCGGTTTCTCGAGGTTCGCCGAACGGCGGAGCTCATCGTCGACGAGTTCGAAAAGGTCGTGGCGTTTCGCGAGCGCGCCAAAGAGGCCATTGCCGAGGCCGAAGACCAGTACGAGGAACTGAGCAAAGACCTCAACTCGGAGCGATGGAACACCGTCGAGCCGTTCATGAAGGCCCTCACCGAGCTGCGCAAGCTGCGGGGGCACCTGATCTCCATGCGCGAGATCCGCTACATCGACCTGGAACGCATCGATGAGCTCGAGCAGCGGTCGGTGGACCACTTCGACCGCATCAGCCGCGACTGCGTCAACTTCTTGATGCGAGACGCGGCCCTTTCCCCGCTCAAGGGCCAGCTCGACGCGACGCTGACCCGGCTCGACGAGGTCAAAAAGGTTGCCGACGCGCGCCCCCTGCGCGAGCAGGTCGATGAGACGTCCGCCGGGCTCGACCTTCTGTCGGAGGTGGTGGCCAACCTGCAAATCGAAGACACCACCCAGCGCACCACCATCCTCGAACGCATCTCCGAGGTATTCGCCCACGTCAACCGGGTCCGCGCCACCATCGAAAGCCGCTACCGCGACCTGCTGTCCCACGAGGGCAAAGCGGAGTTCGGCGCCCAGTTCAAGCTGCTCGGGCAGAGCGTCTCGAGCGCGCTCTCGATCTGCGACACGCCGGACAAGTGCGACGAAGAACTCGCCCGAATCATGGTCCAGCTCGAAGAGCTGGAAGGTCGCTTCTCCGAATACGACGAGTTTCTCGCCGACCTGGCCAGCAAGCGCGAGGAGATCTACGACGCGTTCGGGGCGCGCAAGCAGACGCTGCTCGACGAGCGGCAGCGCCGAGCGCAGAACATCCTGAAAGCCGCGGAACGCATTCTCGACGGCGTCGGCAGGCGAGCCCAGCAGCTCGAAGGCACCGACGACGTCAACGGGTACTTCGCCGCCGACGCCATGGTCATGAAGCTCCGGCAGCTCGGCGAGCAGCTCGAGGAGTTGGGCGAGACCGTCAAGGCCGACGAGCTCGAAGCGCGCCTCAAGCGGGCCAAGCAAGATGCGTTGCGCGGGCTTCGAGACCGGCTGGAGCTGTTCGAGGACGGCGCCAACATCATCAAGCTCGGCAGCCACCGCTTTACGGTCAACACCCAGAAGCTCGAGCTCACCATGGTGCCGCGCGACGGCGAGATGGCGCTTCACCTGGCGGGCACCGACTTCTACGAAGCGGTCGACGACGACGGGTTCGTGCAAACGCGCGCCTACTGGGACCAGGACCTCGTCTCCGAGACTCCCGACGTCTACCGGGCCGAGTACCTGGCGGCCAGCATTCTGTTTGCGGCCGAGGCCGGCGAAGGCGGGCTCACCGTTGCGGCGCTGCACGAAGACGCGCGGCGCGGCGACGCCCTGGCACAACGGGTGACGACGGTCGCCCAGGAGCGCTACGACGAGGGCTACGAGCGGGGCATTCACGACAGCGACGCGACGCTCATTCTCGAAAAGCTCCTGGCGATGCACGAAACCGCTGGCCTGCTTCGCTTTGCGCCCGTGCCCCGGGCCGCGGCAGCGCTGTTTTGGGCCCGCGGCCTGCCCGGCGACGCTGGCGCGGCAGCCAAAGCGCGATGGCATCGCCAGGCTCAGAGCCTCGGACGCCTGCGCGAGGCCTTTGCCGATGGCGAGGCGGTGGGTGCCCTGGCCCGCGAGCTCGCCAACCACGTCGCCCAGCTCGTCCAGTCACTGCCGGGCGTGGACCTCTCGCAGGGCGAGGTCGCCCTGTCTGGCCGCTACCTGCTCGAAGAGCTCATGAAGCCGGAGCTGCGCTTCATCGCCAGCGCACCGGCCGTGGAACTTCGCGACCAGCTGATTCAGGACATGGAGATGCGCGGATTGCGCAGCCAGTTCGACGACGACCTTCGCGAGCTCGCCAAGGACGGAGATCTCGACGACCAGCTAAGCCTGGCCCGGGCCTGGGTCGGGGCCTTTCTCGCCGCCCGACCCGAGCGAGAGCGACTGCGCCCGGCGGCGCTGGAGGCGGCCGCCATGCTCGTGTCTCCCGACCTGGTGCGCGAGCCCTCGAGCGCGCTGACCGAGGTCGAGGTCGCGGGCCTGCTGGGGGGCCATCCCCGAATTCAGAGCCGCGCCATGGTCCTGCGCATGGACGAGTTCTTGGCTCGCCTGTCCGACTTCGCCAACCATCGGGTCCCCGGCTACCGGACGTACAGGGACCTGCGTCACCGGCTCCTCGAGACCGAGCGCGAACGGCTCCGCCTGGACGAGTTCAAGCCGAAGATCCTCAGCGCGTTCGTGCGCAACAAGCTCATCAACGACGTCTACCTGCCGATGATCGGCGACAACCTGGCCAAACAGATGGGCGCAGCCGGTGACAAGAAGCGCACCGACCTCATGGGCATGCTGCTGCTCATCTCGCCGCCCGGCTACGGCAAGACGACGCTCATGGAGTACGTGGCCAACCGCCTCGGCCTTGTGTTCGTCAAGGTCAACGGACCGGCGCTCGGGCACTCGGTGCACTCGCTCGACCCCAGTGAGGCCCCCAACGCGACCGCGCGGCAAGAGGTCGAGCGCATCAACCTGGCCTTCGAGATGGGCAACAACGTGATGCTCTATCTCGACGACATCCAGCACACCCACCCGGAGCTGCTGCAGAAGTTCATCTCGTTGTGCGATGGCCAGCGCCGGGTCGAGGGCGTCTGGCAGGGCAAGACCCGCACCTACGACCTGCGCGGCAAGAAGTTCTGCGTCATCATGGCGGGCAACCCGTACACCGAGAGCGGCGAGAGCTTTCAGATCCCCGACATGCTGTCGAACCGCGCCGACGTGTACAACCTGGGCGACGTGCTCAGCGGCAAGGACGCTCTGTTCGCCCTGTCGTACATCGAAAACTCCCTGACCTCGAACGCGGCGCTGGCGCCGCTGGCGACCCGCGAGCAGGCCGACACCTACAAGCTGATCCGCATGGCCCAGGGCGAAGACATCCCCAGCTCCGACCTCTCGCACGGCTATTCCGCGGTCGAGCTCAACGAAATCGTCACCACCCTCAAGCACCTGTTCGTGGCCCAGGACGCGCTGCTGAAGGTAAACGCGGCGTACATCGCGTCAGCGGCCCAGGACGATGCGTTTCGCACCGAGCCGCCGTTCAAGCTGCAGGGCAGCTATCGCAACATGAACAAGCTGGCCGAGAAGATCGTCTCGGCCATGACCTCAGACGAGGTCGACGCCCTGCTCGACGACCACTACCTGGGCGAGGCGCAGACCCTGACCACCGAAGCGGAGTCCAACCTGCTCAAGCTGCGCGAAATGCGCGGCGTTCTCACCGACGACGAAGCCGCGCGCTGGAGCGACATCAAGGCCGAGTACAACCGGCGTAAGCGCATGGGCGGCGGCGACGACGACCCGGTTACCCGGGTGACCGGAACGCTGAGCGGGTTGAACGAGCAGCTCGACGGCATCAAGCAGGCGCTCGCCAACGGCCACAGCACCTCGACCGGCGACACGCTGACCACGCTGGGCACCGAGCTCAAGGGCATTCGCCACGCCCTCATTGCCGCCGCTGACCACCACAACCACCAGGCGACCGTGACCACCAAAGGCAGCCCCGGCGGCGACGTGGTCGAAGCGCTCGCGGTCAGGCTAGACGCACTGGTCTCGGCCCTGGCCCGCGCGCAACCCGTGACCGTTCAGGTGGACCAGCCGCCGCCGGCCGGCGTCGAGCAGCTCCTGGCCCAGCAGGTGGCCATCGTCGAGCGCACCCTGGTGCCGCTGGTCAAGACGGCGACGCAGCACCTCGACGACAGCCAGGCCCTGGCGGAAAAGCTCGACCAGGTCATTGCCTGGTTGCGGCAGGTCGACGTCCGCCTGCGCTCGACGGCGCAAGAGTGAGGCGCCCCCTGGGCTCGCAAGGCCGGTGGCCCCTCCGGGCTTACTCGTAGCGCAGGCCTTCGACCGGCGGCAGGCTCGAGGCGCGCTGGGCCGGGATGTACGTGGCAATCGCGCTGATGATCATGGTGATGGCGCCTACCAGCACGACCTCGAACCACTGCACGCGAATGGGCAGCTCGTCGATGAGATAGACCTTGGGGTCGAGGGCGTACCCGTAGTGGGACACCACGGCGCAGATCGCCAGGCCCAGCGACAGGCCAACGACCGTGCCGACGCCGCCGATCATCAGGCCAACGACCTGAAAGACCCGCGCCACGCCGCCGGAGGTCGCGCCCATGGACTTGAGAATCGCGATCTCTTTGGTCTTGTCGGTGACCATCATGGTCAGCGCCGACACCATGTTGAAGGCGGCGACCGCGATGATGAGCGTGAGTACGATCAGGAGCGCAAACTTCTGCAGGGTGAGCGCGGTAAACAGATTGCGGTTGAGCTCGTGCCAGTCTTGCGCCTGATACGGCGCCCCGCCGAGCTGACGCTCGACCTCATCGGCGATGTCGGCTGCCCGGTCGACGTCGGACAGCCGCGCCTCGACCCCGAGGACGATGTCGCCCATCTCGAGCAGGTCCTGCACCTCTTCGAGGTGCGTGTACATGAGCCGCCGGTCGTACTCTTCGAAGCCGGCGTAAAAGATGCCGCTCACCTTGAAGCGCTTGGTCTTCGGCGCGCGACCGCTGGGTGACCAGCCGGTGAGCCCACCGCTTTGCAGCGGCGACACCACGGTCACCGTGTCGCCGACCTTGGCATCGAGTTTCTTGGCGAGTTCGCGGCCAATAATGATCGGCGGAGGCGGATCGTCTTCGGTCCGTTTGCTCGGGTCCGGCCGGTTGTCCAGGTCGGAGACCTTGCCTTCGATCATGTGGCTCTCGATGTCGAGAACCTTGGTCACCCGGTCGGGAATCACGCCCTTGATGGCGACACCGGCGACCTCGCCCTTGCCGCGCGTCGCCTGCATTTCGACGAACTGAAACGGCTGCACCGCCACGACGCTCGGGTCGATGTCCAGGATGAGCTGTTCGACTTCTTTGTACGACGTGAAGTCGTTGGTGTTCTTTCGAACCAGCACGTGGGCGTTTACGCCCAGCACCTTTTCGCGAAACTTGTCCTGAAACCCGGTGGTCACGGCGAGGACCACCGTGAGCGCCGCTACGCCCAGCACGACCCCGGCCACCGACACGCTGGTGAACACCGAGAAGAAGCGCAGCAGACCGCACAGCACCGCCGTCAGCATCGAGCCAACCAGGAACACCGCGACGACTCCCGACGGCTGCGCCGCCGAGAAGTACAGGTACCCCAGGATCGCCGACAGGACGGCCGCTACGCCAAAGCCAATGACGCTGCGGCGAGCCGGGTCCCGGCGGTAGAGGTAGCGGCGGCCGATCTGAGATTCGAATGACACAGGTCTTTACGAAGGATGACCGGCGACGGGGCGGCGGTCGAGGTCGAATCGCCCCCGGTGGACGGGCAACTCCTGCGCCGGACTATACACAAAGCCGCCTCCGAAAAAGCGAAGCGCCCCGCGGTTGGGGTCGCGGGGCGCTCGCAGATTAGTCGAAGGAAGTCGAAGCTACTGAGACGCGAGCAGCGGCGCGATGACCAGCGCCACGACGCTCATGAGCTTAATGAGGATGTTGAGCGACGGGCCCGACGTGTCCTTGAACGGGTCGCCGACCGTGTCGCCCTGCACCGCGGCCTTGTGGGCCTCGGACCCCTTGCCACCGTGGTGACCGTCCTCGATGTACTTTTTGGCGTTGTCCCACGCGCCACCGGCGTTGGACTGGAAGATGGCGAGCAGAACGCCCGACACCGTCACGCCGGCGAGCAGGCCACCGAGCATGAACTTGTCGTAGAAGCCGACGGCGACCGGCACGATGACGGCCATCAGGCCCGGGACGATCATCTTCTGGATCGACGCCGCCGTGGAGATGTCCACGCACTTGGCGTACTCGGCCTTGGCCTTGCCCTCGAGCAGGCCGGGAATCTCGCGGAACTGGCGGCGAACCTCGGCGATCATCTCGTCGGCGGCGGCCGACACGGCGGTCATGGCCATGGACGAGAACAGGAACGGCAACATGCCGCCGAGCAGCAGACCGACCATGACCGTCGGGTCGCTGATGTCGATCTGGCCGACGCCGGCCGTGGTGCGGAACGCCGAGAATAGAGCCAGGGCGGTGAGCGCCGCCGAGCCGATGGCAAAGCCTTTGCCGATGGCGGCCGTGGTGTTGCCGACCGCGTCGAGGTTGTCGGTGCGCTCGCGCACCTCCGGGGGCAGCTCGGCCATCTCGGCGAGGCCGCCGGCGTTGTCGGCAACCGGGCCGTACGCGTCAACCGCCAGCTGAATGCCGGTGGTGCAAAGCATGCCGAGAGCGGCAATGGCGATGCCGTACAGGCCCGCGAACTGGAACGAAACCAGGATGGCCGCGCCGATCCAGATGATGGGCAGCGCCGTGGACTGCATGCCGATGGCAACGCCGCGAATGATGTTGGGGGCCGAGCCGAGCTCGGACGACTTGGCGATGCTGGCGACCGGGCCCTTGTCTTTCGCGCAGTAGTACTCGGTCGTAACGCCAACGGCGACGCCGGCCGCCAGGCCAACGACCGCCGCGATGGTCACGCCCAGGGCGTTGACGGTCGCGCCGGACATCGTGACGTCGCCGGCGTCGCCGACCAGCCACAGCGAAACGCCGTAGATGACCGGAACCATGATCGCGGCGGCGCCAAACGTACCGATGTTGAGAGCGGTCTGCGGGTTGCCGCCCTCTTTGGTGCGAACGAAGAAGGTCGCAACCATGGAGACGACGATGCCCGCGGCCGCGATGACCAGCGGCAGGAAGACGAAGTCCATGATGTCCGCGCTGGCGGTCGCCGCGAGCACCATGGCGCCAACGATGGAACCGACGTAGCTTTCGAACAGGTCGGCGCCCATGCCGGCGACGTCGCCGACGTTGTCACCAACGTTGTCGGCGATGGTGGCCGGGTTGCGCGGGTCGTCCTCGGGAATGCCAGCCTCGACCTTGCCGACGAGGTCGGCGCCGACGTCGGCCGCCTTGGTGTAAATGCCGCCGCCGACGCGGGCGAACAGCGCGATCGACGACGCGCCGAGCGAAAAGCCCGACAGCACCGTGATGACGTTGGAGAACTCTTTGGCTGCCGAGCCCTCGCTGAGGGTCTCGACCACGCCGACTTTGCCGAACACGAGCAGCAGGACGCCCAGGCCGACGACCGCCAGACCGACGACCGCCATGCCCATGACCGTGCCGCCAGAGAAGGCGACCTGAAGAGCTTCGTTGAGGTTCTTGCGGGCGGCGTTGGTGGTGCGCACGTTGGCCGCGGTGGCCACGCGCATGCCGGCCCAACCCGCAGCGCCCGACGCGAGCGCGCCGACCACAAAGGAGACCGCGATGAGCGGGTTCTTGTAGGCGATGTCCGTGGACTCGCCGAGGTTCGAAATCACCAGCAAGCCGGCGACGGCCACGACGAACAAGGCCAGCACCTTGTACTCGCGAACCAGGAAGGCCATGGCGCCGTCGCGGACGTAGCCGGCAATCTCCTTCATGCGGTCGGTGCCGGCATCCTGAGCGTTAACCCAGTTGGCCTTGATGAATGCGAACAGCAGTCCCAGCACACCTGCGGCGGGAACAGCGTAAAAGAGCCAGTCTTTCATCGGTGAATCTTCCTCGGGCGACGACGCCGGGCGTTCCGGGTCGGTAGGCCGGGCTTGTTAGCCGAAAACGCTACAGAAATGCAAGCCCTGTGGGGGGTTGCGATAGCAGTTGCCCCTATACTCGCGCCGAGTCTGCCAGCGATGCCTGACACCCCGCCCAAAAGCGTTCTCATAACCGGCTGTTCGTCCGGCATCGGCCGGGCACTTGCCCTGGAATTTCGCCGCACTGGGTACCGGACGTTTGCGACGGCCCGGCGTCCGGAGTCGGTCGCGGAGCTCGAGCGCGAAGGCTACGAGGCCCTGCAGCTGGACGTCACGAACCCCGAGTCGGTCGAGGCGGCGATCCAGCGGGTCGTCTCCGACGCCGGGCGCCTCGACGTACTGGTCAACAACGCCGGCCGCAACGTCTACGGCCCCACCGCCGAGGTCCCCGTGGCCGAGGTCCGCGACCTGTTCGAGACCAACGTTCTCGGTGCCCTGGCCACGGTCCAGGCCGCCTTTCCGCACATGGCGAAGGAGGGCGCGGGCACCATCATTAATGTGGGCAGCGTTATCGGCGTGGTGGCCGTGCCCTACTCGGGCGGGTACTGCGCCAGCAAGGCGGCCCTGCACATGCTCAGCGACTCGCTGCGCCTGGAGCTCGCGCCGTTCGGCATCGACGTGGTGACCGTGCAGCCTGGCGCGGTGAAGTCGGAGCTGTCCAAGCACGGCAGCCGCGACCTCGAACGCTTCGCCGGCGACGGCTCGCGCTACTCCGCCGCCTACGAAGACATCGTGGAGCGCGCCGGTCTGGCCCAGCAAGACCCGACCGACAACCGCGAGTTCGCGCGCAAGCTGGTCGGCATACTCACCAAGAACGCCCGGCCGCCCGCCATCATTCGCCTCGGCCGCGGCGCCAAGGCCCTGCCCGCCGCCCGCACCCTCCCCACCGCCATCCGCGACAAACTCCTGGCCCGCCGCTTCAACCTAAACAAGCTCGGCTGAGCGGCCCCCTCCGCCCGCTGGCGGCGTCGCTGCTTCGGTCGTTGGCCATTAGCCAACTCCCTCATGGCTCCTTGCCAGCGAACGGATGTGGCTCGCTCAGCGAAGGCCGCGAGTGGGGAGTGAGCGGCGGGGCGTCGGCTGCGCCGACTGCCGCCTTGCGGCCTCACCGGGAGTAAACGAGGTCGTCGAGATCGACTGCGGGGTTGATGGCTCGGGCGTAGCGGACGACGGGAACCGGGTGGCCGGCGATGAGGTCGGTGCGAAAGGCGCCATCTTGCTGCATGCCCTGCCGCTCGTAGAACGTGCGCGCCTCGACGTTGCCCTCGAGCACCCAGACGACCGCCCACGTGAGCCCCGCGTCTTCGAGAGAGCACAGCGCCGCTTCGAGCAGCTCGGCGCCGACGCCGCGGTTGTGAAACCGGGGGTCGATGTAGAGCATGGTCACCTCGCCGGCAAAGTAGGCCAGGTCTTCGTTGTCGCGGCACAGGCCGACACAGGCGAAGCCGAGCACGCGACCATCGGACTCGGCCACCAGGATCGCCTGGTCGCCACCCTGAGCATCGATGCGATCGCGCCAGCGCGGCGTCAGAGCGCCGATGGACAGGCTGCGCAGGTAGCGGTCTGGCAGCAGACCGTCGCCGTACGCGTGTCGCCAGCTCGCCACGTGCACGGCGGCAAGGCCGGACGCGTCGTGGCGCGCTGCGAAGCGAATCGATACCGACACGCAGGTAGCGTACCGCGACTTTGAAGCCGCGTCGCGCGCCCGACGACGCCGCAAACGTCCGCTGAATATCCCCGAGGTTACGGGGCTCGGCGCCTACTTGCCGGTCCAGCGCGGCTCGCGCTTTTGCAAAAACGCCATCAGTCCCTCTTTGGCGTCGTCGAGGGCCAGTACCTTGCCGAGCTGGCCCTCGAGGAACCGCAGGGACTCGCCGAGCGGCATGTCCTGGGACTCGTAAAACGATCGCAGCCCAAGGGACAGGACCGCCGGGCTGCGCGCGGCAATGCCCTCGGCAAGCTCGAGGGTATGGGTCTCCAGCTCGGCGGGCTCGACCACCTTGTTGACCAGGCCGATGCGCTCGGCCTCGGCGGCGTCGATGCGCTTGCCGGTGAGCATCAGCTCGAGCGTCTTTTTGCGCCCGATGTTCCTCGTGATTTCGGCGGTGATCATCATGGGCCACAGGCCGACCTTGATCTCCGTTGTGCCAAAGGTGGCCTCGCTGCTGGCCACGACCAGGTCGCACGCCACCATCAGTCCGAGGCCACCGGCAAGAGCATGGCCGTTGACCATGGCAATGACCGGCTTGCCGAGGCCGTGAATGGTTTCGAGCAGATCGACGAGGGAGCGCGGCGGCACCGGCGGCGGCTCGCCGCCCTGCCCGCTCATCATCGACAAGTCGCCGCCGGCCGAGAACGCCTTGCCCGCGCCGGTTAGCACGACGACCTTGAGATCGTCGCGGCTGGCAACCACTTCCAGGGCGGCGATGATCTCGCCGTTGACCTGCGGGCTAATGGGGTTGCGTTTCTCCGGCCGATTGAGCGTGATGCGCGCAACCGGCGCCTGGCTGTCGTCGAACAAAAGGGTTGCGTAGTCGGGCATGAGCCGGCGCAGTATCGCGCTCTGTCGGCGGCGGTTCCAGATGCGAACGGCCGGTTCCCTTGACAGGAACCAGCAGCCGAACATACCGTCTCCATTGATGAAACGGCGGCTGGCAGGCTTGGCGGTGGCGGTCGTCGTCGGGACGGTCACCGGCCCCGTGGCGGCCGGCGACAACGACCTCGTCGTGTCTCGCCTCGGGGAACGCACCGATAGCGGCGTCGTTCCGTCGGCCCAGTCGTTTCGCTCGCTGGCCAGCGAACTGGGCGTCGTGCTCGCGCCGCGGTTGGTATCGCCCACCGACACGCTTGGCTTCGGCGGCTTTCAGTTCTCGGCCGACGTCGCCTTCACGACAATCTCGAGCGACCAGCCGTACTGGCGCGTCCTCGAGTCGTCGTCGGCTCCCGACAACCCGACGCCCGGCGTCGAGCACGGCGACGGAACCATGACCACGTTCGGCATCTTCGCGCGCAAGGGCATCTGGTTGCCGCTGCCGTCGTTCGAAGTCGGCGCCGGCCTGGTGCGCCTGGCCAACTCGAACATCTACTCGGCCCAGGCGTACGCCAAGCTCGCCCTGCACGAAGGGTTTCACGACCTGCCTATCCCGTCGGTCGCGGTGCGAGGCGCCGCGTCCCGCGTGCTCGGCACCGAGCAAATCGACCTCACGGTCGCGTCGTTCGACGTGTCGGTGGGCAAAGACTTTGGCGTCGGCGGCGCGGTTACCCTGTCGCCCTACGGCGGCTGGAACCTGCTGTTCATCGTGCCGCGTTCCGAGGTTCTCGACACCACGCCCGAGGTCAATCCGCGCGACGACCCGATGGACATCGCGAACAACTTCGCCTTCGCCAGCCAGGACACGGTGCTGCGCCAGCGGGTGTTCGCCGGCTTCGAGCTGCAGTACTACATCTTCGCGCTGTCGTTCGAAGCCAACCTGGCGTTCGCCGGCAGCTCGACGGACGAGGTCGCCGGTACCGACATGCCGTGCGCGGCCGACCCGGCGCCGACGGCGTTCTGCAACGCCGAAGACCAGTCGTCGGCGCAGCAGACGTACACGATTTCGCTCGGCCTCGACTTTTAGGCCGGGGGCTTGCCGCCCCGCACCCGGGTTGCGCCCGCCGCGCGAACTCCCGGGCGTCGCCTGGCGACGCGCTGGGGCGCGTTGACCGCGCACGCAACGTGCAATTTCGCGGTTGACTTTGAAAATCATTTTCAAGTACGGTCGAAGAAACAGAGGCGGTCCGTTCAGAAAAACCCTGTTCGCAACCTTGAGGAGGGCCGCCCTTCCCTTCCACGGCCCGAGACCTCCCGGAGTCCAGAGCCTCCTTTTGCTGCTTCAGAGGTCCAGCCTTGCCCCTATCTCACGGGTCCACGGTTTCCCCCGCGTCCCACGCGCGCCAGGTCGTTCAGAGCCCCCCACTCTCCGAAGTGCGCTGCCCGTGCGGCGCGCTGCTCGCCCGAACGAACGACGACGAGGTCGAATTCAAGTGCCGCCGCTGCAAGCGCCTCACGCGCGTACGCCTCGAGTCGATGGCCGGACCGGCGCCGCTGCGATGCGAGTGCGGGACTCTGCTCGCCTCCTACGCAGACGGAGGCCTGCGCACAAAGTGTCGACGCTGCAAACGCATCGAGCGAATCGCGTAACGGTCCGACGACAAACGCACCGTTGACTTTGAACGTCCCCTTCCACTAGTTTCCGATCCCAGCAATTCGCTGCGCCCAAACCGGGGCAGCGACCAGCGCGGCCCGAGATCCCTCGAATCCAGAGCCCCCCAACTCGCCCACCGGTGAGGCTCTGCTCGACGTGTTTGTGCCGCTACCAGCATCGCTGACCCGACATCCGAACAACCGATGTCGGCGCTGTGCCACGTACGCAAGCCTCGCCCCGTCTGCGGCGCCCCGCCGCGCCACCGGAGTGAATTATGTCGCCGTACGTCAGCCCAATCCTTTTCGCCCGAGTCACCGCCCCGCTGACTCGGTCCCTCCTCGTCGTCGCGCTCGCCGTCGCCGCGTTGCCTGCGTGCGGTGACGACGACGGCGATCGAAGCGACAGTCCGGGCGACACCACGACAAGCGGCACCGGTGACGCCGGCGACGGGGACGGCAACGGCGACGCCCCGGCTTTGTTCGGCGTGTGCGCCGCCATCTTCAACATCGCCGACGGGTCTCAAGAACCATTCCTGGCGCTGGTTCCGTCGCTCGACTCCGAGGTCGAGGTCGACCTCGCCGACACCATCCCGGTCAACGGTCTGTGCAGCGCGCCGGGCGGCACGGGGGAGTTCTTCGTCGGCCTCGCGGAGTCGCCCATCGTCGAAAAATGGGTCATCGGCGATGACGATATCCCCGAGCGAGTCGACCAGCTCAGTTTCGCCAACTTTGGCGTCGCTGCCGCTTCGGGCCTGAGCCCGTTCGTCTACATCAGTCCCACCAAGGCCTACTACCTCGACGGCCTGAACCTGCAGGTCATCGTTTGGAACCCCCAGTCCATGACCATCACCGGCTCCTTTCCGCTGGAAGTGAACCAGGAGGGACTAACGACGTTCGCCGGTTTCTGGGCGATCGATGGCGACCGGCTGGTGCTCACGGCTCCGTACCGGCGCATGTCTGACAGCGCCGCCGAGCCCAAAACATACGCCGCGTTCATCGACCTTGACACCGACGAGGTCACCTACGCGTTCGACGACCGTTGCGCCATCCGTTGGCTGGCCCAGTCCGACAACGGCGACATGTACATGGCGTCGCACACAGCTCAGGCGGTCTCCATTCGCGGCGGCACGGCCGGCACGCCGATTTCACCGCCGTGCATGACCCGCATCAAGAGCGGCGCCACCGAGTTCGACTCGACTTACTACGTCGACCTCGACGAGCTCACCGGCAACAGCCTCGCCGGCGCCGTGCTGCCGGGTACCGGGGGCTTCGGCTACATCCTCGTGTTCGACGAGTCCCTGGTGCCCATCACCGAGGAAACGCTTCCTCAAGCGAACTTCCTGCCCGGTTGGAAGTACTACCAGATTCGGTTCGGCGACGAGGCAGCCACGTACAAGGAAGTCTCCACCATTCCTCCGGCCGCCGGCTACGGGCTGGGTACGGTCGTCGAGGGCACCCCGTACACAATGACGGTTCAATCCGACCTGGCGGGCGGCCAGTTCTACGACATCAGCAACCCGGATCAGATTCAGCCATCCCTGGCTATTCCCGGCTTTCCCCTGAACGCGTTCCGGCTTCGGTAGCCGGCCTTCACCGTCTCGCTCCGAGGTTTCCATGGCCGCTCCCCCGAACCGACTCCGCGCCACGGGATACGCGCTCGCGTCGCTTCTGCTGGCGTTCATCTTCGCGATCATCGTGACGGCTGGTTCCAGCAAATGGCTGCCCCAGGGCGCCGCCGGCGTGAACCACATCGTCTTTCCCATCGTTGTGTTTCCGTTCGTGTGGGCGGCGTTCGCCATCTGGCTGTACGGAGCGCGGCGCCGGCTTCGGGCCTGGCTGTGCGTCGGTGGCCTGACCGCGGTGCATATCGGACTCATCGTTCACGGTTTTTTGACCCGAGTTTCTTGAGCCACGCGCGAGGCAAACCAGATGTCCAAGACTTCCACAACGTCGGATTCAGAGCTGCGCACCACCCCCAGAGCGGAGAAGCCGCGCAAGCGGATGTACCTACTGCACCGCTGGATCGGACTGATCCTCGGCCTGGTGGGCGCGCTGGTGTTCTTCTCGGGCGCCATTGCGACCTTTCACTCCGAGCTCGATCACTGGTCCTCGCGGGGCGTGTCGTATCCCGCGGTCACCGAAGTAGACGGGTTCGATCTCGACCGGGCTTACGCCATTGCTGCGCGCGGCGTTCCGGACGAATACTTTGAAACGGTCGACGTCCGGCAGGCGCACGGCTTGCCGCTTCGCTTCTTCTTTCACAAGCACGACGCAAGCAGCGGCCAGCTCCGGGAAGTCGGTACGGCCGTAGAAATCGATCCAAAGAACCTGGAGGTCGTTTCGCGCGCGACCGGTGACGCCCAGGACCTGAACAACACGCGGCCGGAGAACGCCCTCGCCGCCTGGTTCGTCGAGCTGCACATCCTGCTGCTTATGCCGCGCACTCTCGGGCTCACGCTTACCGGCATTGTCGGGTTCGCCCTGCTGATTCTGATCATCACCGGCATCTGGGTACACAAGCCGACCCGTGAAAAGCTCGCCCGTAAACCCAGGCGCCAGCGCAGTCGCGTGTTCTTTGGCGACTTGCACACGTGGATCGGCTCATGGACGCTGCCCTATACGTTCGTGCTCGCGGCAACCGGAGCGTTCTTCTCGTTCGCCAGCGTCGCGCTCATTCCGGCCGTGGCCATGGTCGCCTTCGACGGCGATCAGGAAGAGCTTGTACGGGTAGCCATCGGCGAAGTCGAAATACCGCCGGGCGAAGGAACAGCGCCCTTGCAGCCCATGCTCGACGACGCACTGTCGCGAAGCGAAGGCTCCGGCTTTGCCTCGATGGCCCTGATGAACTGGCGCGGCGAGGGCGCCAGCGCGAACATCTCGATCCTGGACCACTCGGCGTTCGGCGACCGAGCGCACCAGTACGTGTACGACGGTCACCGCGGCACGTTCGTCACCGAGAAGCCCTTCATCGGCACGCAACCATCGGCCGGCGCCGCCGCGGTTCAGCTCATGGGCGACCTGCACTTCGGCACGCTCATCGGCATCGTCACCAAGGTCCTCTGGTTCTTCTTTGGCCTGCTGACAGCCTTCATCGCCATCTCGGGGCTCTGGGTCTACGTCTCCCGCCAAAAAGACCCCGACACGCTTTCTGCCCGCCTGGTCGCAGTGATGACCATGGCCCTGGCCGGGGGCCTGCCGGCCGCTACCGCAGTGGCGGTGTTGGGATGGACGGCCGGTGTGGCTATGGGCGTCGGCGACGTTCACGGCACGCTCACCTGGTCCTTCTTCATCACAATGGCCGCCATCGGTGCGGCCAGTCGCTTCATCGATAGCCGGGGCCTTTTGCGGTTGAGCTGGGCCGGCGCCGGCATGCTGTTCGCCGCGCTGCCGTTCGTCGCTCCGGCGGCAAGCGGCATGAGCCTGTTCGGCGCCTGGTCGAGCCCCGACGCGGCCGCTACCGTGTGGGTCGACGGCGCGCTGGTCGTCACCGGTGCGACCCTGGTGCTGGCGGCGGCCCGGATGCGGCCCAGGCCCGCTCACGACGAAGTCGAGCGAGCGTCTACCGCTAGCGACATCGACCGGCTGCTCCAAGGCGACGACGACTAGACCGGTCGGCTAGGAAGATCGACCGACGAGTGGGTAGGACGTACGTCGCGAGCGCAAAAAATGCCGACGCCGCGGCGTCCCGCTGTCTTCTTGCGCACGACCTTCCATCGCGGCGGCGGCGCCCCATGCTCGCAGTCAGTCTTGGGCAAGCTGCGCCTCCAATCCGACACTTCCGCAACTTCAAAACAATTTGCAAACAGCTTGCAGAAGGGTCTATGAGCGGGAGGCGCGAACTGCGCAGCCATCCCCTCCCAACGACTAAGGACCGCCATGAACAAACGACTACTGGCTTCTCTGCTGGCCTTGAGCGTCTCGCTCGTAGGCGCCTGCGGCTCGGACGACGACGACGACTCGGTTCCCGCCAACACGCCCAACTTCGCCCTGAGCCTTCAGGTGCTGACCGAGGACTTGCTCGACAACACCACGTTCGTCGCCTTTGCCGACGACATCACGAGCGGCCAGTTGACGCTCGACGACGCCATTGAGGTTGCCGGTGGCGGAAACCTCTGGGGCATTCCCGGAACCGGCGAGTACTACGTAACCAGCGAAGAGAACGGAACCTTCACCAAGTTTCAGTTCGAAGATGGCGTGCCGGTGGAAGCCGGTGTGATTGGCGTGCTGGGCGCGGGCGTGCCGATTCTGTTTGGCGAGCAAGTCGTGTTCGCCGACAGCAGCACGGCGTTTCTCTTCGACCTCAACAGCGCCCAGGCTCTCGAGATCGACCTTGACGAGATGATCATCGCCGACACCTTCGACATCTCGCCGGCGCTCGTGCCGGCCGAAGATGCAATGCCGAGCTTCTTCGGCGACCGGTTCCTTACCTTGCCCAACGGCGACTTTGTGTCGTTCACGTACGGCACCGACTTCGAGCAGGAGACCGTGTCGGACACGTCGCGGTTCGTGTTCCTCGATCCCGACACCCGCACGTTCGAGTACGTGGACTCCCCCTGCGGCGGCATTCAGTACGCACGCCTGCTCGACAACGGCGACATGATCGCGTCGACCGACGCGTGGATTGCCGGCATCAACGCCATCGACTCGGCCCGGGCTCCGGATCCGTGCATGGTTCGAATTCCCGCGGGAACCCGGACCCCCGAGGTCTTCGTCGCCAGCCTCAACGAGCTGACCGGCGGCCCGACCGCCGGCCTGGTTCCGAGCAACGACAACACCGCGTTCGTCCGCGTGCTCGACACCGAGAACTTCCCCATCACCGAGGCAAGCCGCGGCATCGAGCTGTTTGCGACCCCGGCCTGGGAGACCTGGGTCGTCGATCTCGACGACCCGACCTCGGCGACGAAACTCGAGCGGGCTCCGCTCGCGGGCGGCATCAAGTGGTTCGAAGTGGACGGGGAAGTGTACGAAAACGAGTCGCAGGCTGACTTCAGCTCGACGACCCTCGTGCGAACAACGGGCACCGACACGCTGACCCCGGCGCTGACCGTCCCGGGGGCTCCGTTCAACATTCTGCGCCTTCGCTAACCAGGAGAATCCGATGAACGACGAGGCGACCGGCCTGCGGGTACGCGGGCTTTGCAAGACCTACGGCAACGGGGTCCGCGCCCTGGCGGGCGTCGACCTGCACGTCGAGTCCGGCATGTACGGCCTGCTCGGCCCCAACGGGGCCGGCAAGAGCACGCTGATGCGTACCCTCGCGACGCTGCAGGAACCGGACGAGGGCACGTTCGAGCTCGACGGCCTCGACGGCCTGCGCAATCCCGACGGGCTGCGGCGCCAGCTGGGCTACTTGCCCCAGCAAATTGGTGCCTACCCCGGGGTTTCGGGCCGGTCGCTTCTCGATCGATTCGCCTGGCTCAAGGGCCAGACCGACCGCCGCCAGCGCCGGCGCGAAGTCGATTTCTTGCTGGAGCGCGTCAACCTCAGCGCGGCCGCGAACCAGGCCGTCGCGACCTACTCGGGCGGCATGCTCCGGCGGTTCGGCATCGCGCTCGCGCTGGTCGGCAAGCCCAGGCTGCTGATCGTCGACGAGCCGACGGCGGGCCTCGACCCCTCGGAGCGCAACCGGTTCCACCGGGTCCTGTCCGAGGTCGCCGACAACGCCGTCGTTCTGCTGTCGACCCACATCGTCGAAGACATCGAAAACCTATGTGAGCGCCTGTCGATTCTGGCCGGCGGTCGCATCGTCGCCGAGGGAACGCCCGCCGACCTGCGCGCACCGCTCGAGGGCCGACTCTGGACGCGCGTTGTCCCCCGCGGTGAATCCCCGCCCGAGAACGCCCTGCACCTGGCCGCGGCGCCGGCCGGCACGCGGGTCGTGCTCGCGGCCGACGAGCCGCCCGACTCGACGTTCGAGCCCCACGCCCCGCGCCTCGAAGACGCGTACTACCACTACCTGGATGCCGAGCAGTCGTCGGCGTCCGACAAGGCCGCGGCATGACCCGGTGGAGGTTCCTCGCCGGCGAGGCGTGGGCCGAGATGCGGTCGGGCCTTCGCGGCCCGATGATCCCGCTGGTGTCCGCGGGACTGATCGGCTACCTGGCGATCGTTCTCATGAGCGCGGAGTACATGCGCGACATGGGGGCGGCCGACGTGGCGCGCAACAGCCCGCACGTGGTGTACCTCATGGCCGCGGGCCAGGCGTTCTGGCTGTTCTTCGCGTGGGCGTGGGTGTTCTCTCGAATCGTCACCCGCGACCGCGACGCCCGGCTTCAGGAAGTGGTGCTTTCGTCCCCGGTCTCGCTGCGCGCGCTTCTGGTCGCGCGCTTCGTCGGCGCCACGGGCACTGCGTGCGTGCTGGGTGTGGCCGGCGTTATTGGTTTTCTCGCCGCGCAGCCGCTCGCGGCCATTGGAGCCATTCCGCCAACGGCGGTGGGGCCGGTGCCCTGGTTCGCCATGGCGTGGGCCTGGCTGCTGTTCTCGGTGCCGTCGGCGATTGGCACCGGTTCTCTCTACACGATCGCCGCCGTGCGAACGAGAAGCTCGGCCGGCCCCTTCGCGGTCGCCGCCGTGCTGGTCGCCGCGTGGATGGTGGCGATGGTCGTCATTCGCGGCGGCGACATGGATCCCGCCATCGCAACGCTTATCGACCCCAGCGGATACGCCGAGGCCGAGGAGCAGACCCAGGCCTGGACCCCGGTTGAAAAGATGAGCCGGCCCATGGCCCTCTCGGGCGCGCTGCTCGTCAACCGCATCCTCTGGTGCGCCGTGCCGCTGGTGTTGTTGGCCGTGTTCCTCGTGCGCGTGCGCCGCGAGTCGCTCGTTCTCGCGGGCGGAGCGGCGAAGCCAAAGTGCGTGCGCCGCGAGTCGACGACGCCTGTCCCCGCGGCCCCGACCGAGGCGCCCGAGTCACCGTCAGCTCCATCGTGGCTGCTGGCCACGCTGTTCGAAGCCGGCTGGCAAATCCGGCGGTCCTTTCGCAGCTGGACCTTTGGCCTCGCACTCTTGCTGCTCTCGCTCATGGGCATTCTCGGCTCGATGGTTCACGTCGTGTCGCACGCCGACGGTCCGTTCGCCCCGTACCCCACCCTGGTCACGGAAACCCTGTCGGAGCTGCTCTTCATCGTCTTCGTGTTCACGATCGCCGGCTTTGTCGGCGCTCTCATGCGACGCGACGACCACCTGGGCTTCGACGAGATGGTGCACGCCACGCCGGCCCCGCTGTCGGTGCGGCTCGTCGGGCGCGGCCTCACCGCCCTGACCTTGACCGGCGCGCTTGCCTTGACGGCGACCTTTGCGAGCTTCGTGGTCACGGCCCTCACCGTGCCGCACAGCCTGTCGCCGACAACGCCGGCGTTCTACTTCGCGGTCGTCTACGCTCCGGCGCTGCTCGAGGTGTCCCTGATTGCGATCCTGCTGCACGCGGTGCTTCGCTCGGCCGGGCTCGCTCACGCGGCCACCATGCTGGTCGCCTTCATCCTGGTGCTGAATCAGGAACTATCCCTCGTTACCTATCCCCCGGCGAAGGTGGGCATTCCAGCGCCGGTCTCGCTGTCGAGCGTGGTCGGGCTGGAACCATGGCTGGGCACCGCGTTCGCTCACGCGGCGTTCAAACTCAGCCTGTGCGCTCTCGGCCTCGGTCTCGCATGGCTGGCATGGCCGCGAGGCGTCGAGCGCGGTTGGGGATTGCGACTTCGCGTCGCCTGGTCCCGGCTGCGCGGCGGAGCCGGCGCGACCTGCGCGGTCGCCGTCGTGCTGCTGCTTGGCCTCGGCACCATGCTTCACGAGCGAATGGTCGTGAACGGCGACTACGCCGACGCGCGCGATACCGAGGCCGCCAACGCCCGGTGGGAAACGAGCCTGGGCGACGACGTTCCGACGTTCTCGGTCGAAGGCGGCGACATCGTGGTCGAGGTCAAACCCGACGACCGCACCGCACGGGCGACGTGGAACATTCGGGGCTTTCGCTCCAGCGGGGCGTTCTTGCACGCCGAGGTGCCCGCCGGCGCCACCGAGATACACGCGACGGTCGACGGCAAGGCAGCAGAGACCCGCAGCGACAACGATCATTTGACCGTCGCGCTGGGCGACTGTTCGGCGGGCTGCGCGGTCCAGCTGCAGATCCGCCTGGAGCGCACCGGTTGGCCCGCGGAGGAAACGGCGCCCTGGCTGCACCCGACCCAGTCCTGGCTTCGGGCCAGCGACGTGTTGCCCACGCTCGGCATCGACCCGGACCGCGCGATCGTCTCGCTCGCCGCGCGGCAGGCCCAGGGCCTCGCGGCGGAAATGCCGTCGTGGCCGGCCGGCTCCCAGGCGGCGGCCATCGGAGTTGCCCCGGCCGGCACCTGGACGTATCGAGTCGAATTCCCCGAGGGCTGGCAGACCGCCCACGAGGGCCAGGTACAGGGGCCACTCGACTTTGCCGTCGCCTGGCGGCCTTCGCCGCTGTCGAAGACCGAAGCGCATGGCATGCTCGCCTGGCACAGCGACGTGCACGCGGTCGCCGCCGATGCGCTTTTGGCGGACGTGAAGTCGAGCTGGGAGTGCCTCGCGCGCACCAGCCACTGGCAACTGCCCGCCGTTCGCGAGGTCGTACAAACGCCCCGCGGCCGCGAGATTGCCTTCGTCAACGGAGCCCTGTGGCTGCCCGAAGATCAAGGGTGGGACGTGCTGAGCACCCGCGGAGACGACGTCATGGGGCACTGGTTGCGACGCTGGGAATTCACGCGAGCCCTGGCAGCTGCCCAGGTCGCCGCTGCGTCGGACCTGCGGCGCAGCCCGGGGTCGCGCTGGCTCGAGCACGGAGTGCCGGGCTGGCTGGCCTACCAGTGCGCGAGGGAGCTCGAAAGCAGCGAAGGGTGGCACGCTCTGGTGGACCGCGCGTCGGGCAACGTCGTGCAGGCGCTCGCGGGTGCGGCCGGACCGGTGCGCACGCTGGCCGGCGACGGTCACGCCGAGTGGATCGAAGAGTACGCGCCGCTGGCGACGTTTTCGTGGGCGCAATCCCTCGGCCCTCAGCGACTGCTGGCCGTGGTCGACGAGGCCATCGCCGATGTCGCCAAGGGAGCGAGCGTGCGCGACGCCCTGACCCGGGCCGCGGGCGCCGACGCCGCCCTCGCCGTTCTCGGCCCTCCGCTGGCGTCCGACATCACGGTCGCCAGCTCCGACGCGAACGACCCGGGGTCGGTCACGTTCGAGGGCCTGCGCTGGCAGTGGCGCGACGGAGACTGGCGCCCCGAAGGCACGTCAACCCGTGTGAATGAACTTGGCGAGGCGAGCGGAGCCAAGCTCGACGCGCCGGGCTCTCTGGTCCCCCGGGCCACGTTCACCCTCCTCGACGACTGGCCGTCATTCGAGCGCTCGATCGAGGACAACCGCTGGTCCGACAAGGGCGCCGATCCGCCTGAGGCACTTTGAGCCCCGGGGCGACTGGGCTTCGGGGTTCCGAGGCCCTTTCTCCCCCAGCTTCTCAGCAAGCGCCCGGCTCCCTCTCGAGGGTTCGCGGTAGGCCTTGTATGCGCTGTTCGATATTCGCACTCGTTGTTGGTTTCGCGCTGCTCCAGGCGAGCGGCGCGGCGGCCCAGTCGTCGGCGCAAGAGGCCCCGACGCCGCCGGACGGCGCGCCCCAGGACAACGCGTCGCCGGGAGATGCGCCGCCGGACAACGCGCCACCGGACGACGCGCCACCGGACGGCGCGCTCCAGGACGACGCGCCGTCCGAGACGGAAGAGCCGGATGCCGGCGCGGCATCGGAGGGCGCCGCCGTTCCCGCGTCGCCTCCGCCAGCGATTCCCCCTCCCCCACCGCCGCCACCACCGCCGTCGGCGACCGTTGATTCGGCCCCGCGCCCGGCCAGCGCTACGCTCGCGATCCTGGTCGGCCTGGGCGGGGCCGAGGTTCCCCTCGATGACCTGAACGTTCGCGTCCGAGGCGCCGGCGTCAATCGCGTGGTCACCACCGACGACGACGGCCGCGCGACCCTCGACCTGCCCCCCGGCGAGTACCGGATCATCATCAACTCCCCGTTCGGCCGAGCCAATCGGGCGGTGACCGTGTCTGTGCCCGCCACCTCCGTCACCGTGGTCGTCGAGGGCGAAGTTGTCGAGGTCGAGGGCCGGTATCGCACCGAGGCCGAGCTCAAGGAAGAGTCCGCCGAAGCCGTGCAGGTGGTCGACACCGAAAAGGCCCAGCGCGAAACCGTCGACCTCGGCGAAGTGCTCGCGCGTTCCCAGGGGGTCGGCGTCCGGCGGGGCGGCGGCCTCGGATCGTCGACCCGCCTGTCCCTCAACGGCCTCAACGACGACCAGATTCGCGTGCTCTACGACGACATCCCCCTGCGCTTCGCCGGCTACCCCAACGGGGTCGCGAACGTGCCCGTCAACCTTGTCCAGCAGATCGAGATCTACAAAGGCGTCGTGCCGATCCGCTTTGGCGCCGACGCGCTCGGCGGCGCCATCAATCTCGTGTCGAGCGGGTATTCGGAGAATCGAACGTCTGCGTCGTACCAGACGGGGTCGTTTGGCACGCACCGGGCGACCGTGGCCGGCAGCTACCTGGACTCATCGTCGGGCATGGTCGGCAGCGCGGAAGCGTTCTTCGACTACTCCGACAACGACTACAGCGTCGACGTCGACCTGTCGGATCCGCAGGGTCGCATCACCGAGGTCTCCGTACCGCGTTTTCACGACCGCTATCGCGCCGCCGGGGCGAACGCGGAAATTGGCGTTGTCGGAAAGCCATGGGCCGACAAACTCATCGTGCGGGGCTTTTTCACCGATTTCGAAGCCGACATTCAGAACAACGTCGCGATGACTCTGCCCTACGGCGAGGCTCGCAACGGAGCCCGAACCGCCGGCGCAACCGCCCGGTTCGAGTTGTCGATGCCTCACAGCATGCGGCTGCGCGTCGTAGGCGGCTACGCCTACGACCGGCGCTTCCTCCTCGACGTGAGCACCTGCATCTACAACTGGCTCGGTGAGTGCCTGGGCCAGCGCCCGGTTCCAGGAGAGCTCGGCGAGGGGCCGCTGGACCAGATCCAGTGGCAGCACTCCGGGTTCGCGCGGGTCAACTACGAGTGGGACATTGCCCCGGGCCAGACGGTGCGCGCTTCGGTGTCCCCCACGTACGACACTCGAACAGGCGACGAGCGTCGGCAAGCGGATCCGGACGCGCGGGACGCGCTCACGGCGCAGCGCGACCTTCTGACGGTTGTGAGCGGTGCCGAGTACGAGTTGAACGCCCTTGGCGACCGCCTCTCCAACATCGCGTTCGCCAAGGTCTACAACCAGGTTGCGCGCTCCGAGGAGCCGCGACCGGGCGGCGTATTTCTCGACGAGGACCGCGACACCTTCGAAGTCGGCTGGGGCAACTCGTCGCGCCTTCGGGTTACCGAGTGGTTCAACCTGAAGGCCTCGTACGAGTTCGCCTTTCGCTTGCCCCGGGCCGACGAGGTCTTCGGCGACGCGGTGCTGATCGGCCCCAACCTCGACCTGCAGCCCGAGGTGAGTCACAACGCCAATCTCGGGGGCTCGGTCGACGTTCGCGCTACGCGTACCGGGGATTGGCGCGCCGAGGTAAGCGGATTCGTTCGCGACGCCGACAACCTCATCGTGCCCATCGGCCAGGAGATGAGCTTTTCGTATCAGAACGTATTCGGCGCCCGGTCTCTGGGGGTCGAGGCGGACGCGAGCTGGACGTCACCGTCCCGGTACCTGTCGGTGGGCGGCAACGCCACCTACCAGAGCTTTCGCAACACCTCGTCCGAAGGGACCTTTGGCGGCTTCGAGGGCGACCGCATCCCCAACCGGCCCTACCTGTTCGCGAACGCCTTCGCGACGGCCAGGTACCGAGACCTGCTCACCGACGACGAGGTCAACCTGTCGTGGACTACCCGCTACACCCACGAGTTCTTTCGCACCTGGGAAAGCCTCGGCCGCCGCGACTTCAAGGATGTCATCGAGGCGCAGTTGGTTAGCAGCCTCGGCCTCACCTATATCTGGTACCGCGACGACCAGGCCTTTAGCGCGACGGCCGAAGTCGACAACATCACCAACACCCAAGCGTTCGACTTCTTCGGCGTCCAGCGCCCCGGGCGCTCGTTCTTCTTCAAGACATCCGCCGCCTTCTAGCGAGTGTCCATGGTTTCGGGGCGGCTCTCTCGAAGTCAGTAGAACGTCGGACAAACGCGAGACGGGAGCTGGTTGGCCACCGGTGACCGAAGTGCGCCGAGCGCGGGTTCTGAAAAAGCGGCGGCGGCGGCGATGCTCTCTTGACAGGTGTGCGCCCGCCGTGGGAGAGATATCAGCGAAGTCGCATTCGACTTTGACTTTCATTTTCAGAAGCTTCGTAACTGTATGTTACGAAACTTCTTTTCGGCCCGAGGCAACGCAGTCCAGAGCCCGAACCTAGCCGGCAATGCCCCTGCCGGCTGCCACTTCGGAGTTGCCAAGAATGCTGTTGCGGTTCCCCCGCGCCGACGTCTCGCGCGCCAGCTGGGCCGGCTCGCCCGAAGGCCTCGAGCTCCTCCCCCGGTTCGTCCGACGCGCCACCGCCGCCCTCGCCAGGCGCCGACCTCGCGGTCCGCTGCCGGGGCGTGACGTCCGCAGCCCCCTGCAAGCCGTGGGCGAGTCACTAGGCCCGGCGGCCTTGCCGAGTCACGGGGTGGGCGCAGACAAAGCGCTCGACACCCTCGCCGATTTCATCGCGTCCCACGGCATTGACCTGTCGCACCCGCACGCGGCAGCGCACCTTCAGCCGCCGCCCCTTACCGTGGCCGTGGCCGCCGACACGCTGGCAAGCGCGCTCAACGCCTCCGTGGATACGTTCGACTCCGGCCCGGCCTCCATTGCCGTCGAGCGCTGGGTGGTCGGCGCCCTGGCGCGCGAAGCCAACTTGCCGATCGGCTCCGACGGCGTGCTGACCCCAGGCGGTTCTATCTCGAACCTCGTCGCCCTCATGCTCGCGCGCGATGCAACTGCGCGCACTCGGGGCGGCAACGCGTCGCGCTACGGAGCCGTGACCCTGCCTCGCCCGGTGGTCTACTGCTCGGAAGCTGCACACTTCTCGGTGCACCGAGCCTGCGCGGTGCTGGGGCTCGGCGAGGAAGCGGTCCGCACCGTTCCGGTGGGACCTGGGCGAACCATGGATCCTCGAGCCCTCGACCGCGCTCTGAGCAATCTGTCGGCCGGAGACACGCCCGTGGCTGTCGTCGCAACGGCTGGTACCACCGACTTTGGCACCGTGGACCCGCTGCCTGAGATTGCGCACGTCGCCCAGAGTCACCGCATCTGGTTTCACGTCGATGCGGCCTACGGATTCGGCTGCCTGTTCTCCGACCGGCTGGCCCCCCGGCTGCGCGGACTCGAACGAGCCGACTCCGTGACCCTCGACCTGCACAAACTCGGCTGGCAGCCGGCAGCAACGTCTGTCTTGCTGGTCGCGCGGCAATCCTCGTTCTCGCCTCTCGACCGCTCTGTCCCCTACCTGAATCCAGCCGATGACTGCAGCGAGGGACTCGACGGGCTCCTCGGCCGCAGTCTGCAAACCACCCGTCGAGCCGACGCTCTCAAAGTGGCGGCCACGTTTCTCGCCTGCGGGCGCGAGCAGCTGGGACGCATGGTCGAGGACTGCCACGATGCCGCCCGATACGCGCAACGTCGGATCGAGAGCGAGTCGTCGCTGGAGCTCGTTTCTCCCGCGGCACTCACGACGGTCGTGTTTCGCTACGTTCCGACGGTTGACGGCTGTCGGGCGAGACGCAACACAACCGAGCATGTCGACGAAAACGAGCTCAACGGCCGGCTGCGAAGGCGATTGCTCAAAGAGGGACGCGTACTCATCGGCCGTACGACGGTCGCGGATCGAACGAGCGGCAGCGAACGAGTCTGCCTGAAGTTCACCTTCGTCAATCCGACCATTCGCCCGGCCGACATCGACTCGCTCATCGACGCGGTGCTCGACGCCGGGACCTGTGTCGAAGCCGAAGAGAATACTCAGCGGGACACGAAGAAGTCGCCCCGCGTTCCAAACGCAGCGCGCGCGCGCACATCCGAGGCCTTGTGATGCCCGAAACCAACGCCTTTGCCTCCCGCTCCGACTACGACCTTTTGGCCATCGGCTGCGGTCCCTTCAACCTGGGCCTGGCCGCGCTAGCGTACACGGTCGACGACATGAGCTTCGTCGCTGTGGACGCCAGCGACCAGCTGCGGTGGCACCCCGGTCTCATGCTCGACGACGCCGTTCTCCAGGTGGGCTTTCTCGCCGACCTGGTGTCGCTGGTAGAGCCAACGCACCCGCTTTCGTTTCTCGCGTACCTCCAAGATCGCGACCGTATGTACCCGTTCTACGTGCGCGAACGGTTCCACATGACCCGGCGGGAGTACGAGGACTACATTCGCTGGGCCGCCGATCGCCTGGACTCGATCCGGTTCTCCACCACCGTCGAATCCGTCGAGTGGAATGCCGATCGAGGCTCGTTTGACGTTGCGGCTCGAGGCCCCGCGGGTGCCTCGAAGTTCCGGGCAAAGAACATCGCAGTGGGCATCGGTACCGAGCCCGCCGTGACCCCCGCTCTGTCGAGACTGCCGCGTAGCCGTCTCGTGCACTCCGCCGACTACCTCCACCGCCGCGCCGACATAGACGGCGCCCGTCGCATAACGGTGGTCGGATCCGGACAGTCCGGGGCCGAAGTTGTCCTGGACCTTCTCCGACGCTCCTCCTTCGAACAAGTCCAGCTCTCGTGGTTAACGCGCACCCCGGCGTTTGCACCGCTCGACTACACGAAGCTCGTCCTCGAGATGACCACGCCCGACTACGTGCGCTACTTCCACGGCCTGGACGAGAAGCGCCGCGACCAACTCGTCGCGGACCAATGGCGACACTACAAAGGCATTTCCGAACAAACCATCGAGGACATTCACGACCAGCTCTATCGGCGCCTGGTCGACTACGGGCGAACAGGTGTCGAGCTTCGATGCGGCGTTGCCGTCGAGGCTGCAGCGGCAGAAGGTGACGCTGCTCTCCTAACGTGCCGGCACGCCGACACCGGTTCCCTGTTCCACCATGCGACGGACGTCGTGATCGCTGCCACGGGATACCGACATCGCGAGGCTCGTTTTCTCGCCCCCCTGGCCCCCGACCTCCTTCGCGACGCGTCGGGCCGGCTGCGAATCAACCTGGATCATTCGGCCGAGACGCGAGGATCCATCGACGGAAAGATCTTCATCTCCAACGGCGACCTCCACAGCCATGGTGTCGCTGCCCCCGACCTGGGGATTTGCGCCTACCGCAACGCGATCATTCTCAACCAGGTCTGCGGCAAGGAAGTGTACCGACTTCCCCAGCGTACAGCGTTGAGCTCGTTCGCGGCGCCCTCGGCCACTCCGATCACGCGCAGTTCTCCGGAAACGGCCTCGCGACCCGATCCGTTTCGAACCTGGAAGCAACTGGCATGACGGGTCCAATCAACCGGGGCCAAAGAACGACCGGCACCTCTGCAATCGGTGCGATTGACGCGCCGCCCATCGGTTGCGCGGTTGGCCCCATGGAGATCCGTCCGATCGCGATCCCCGCCGACACCGCCTTGATTCACGACTGGGTCAACCGCGACTACGCTCGCTACTGGGGTATGGGCGGCATGGACCGCACCGCCGTCACCGCCGCCTACCAAACGCTCGCAGACTCGCCGCATACCGACGTATTTGTCGGCCTGCACCGTGGCCGGCCGGCGTTCGTCGTCGAAACCTACGACCCGCACCATCACCCGATCGCCAACCACTACACGGTCGCCCCCTCTGACCTGGGCATGCACCTGCTCGTAGCGCCCGCCGAAACGCCGATCCGGGGCTTCACCACAGCCGTCTTCTTCTTCGTGATGGATTTCCTCTTCTCGGATGCCCACATCGATCGCGTCATCGTCGAACCGGACGTTCGCAACGACAAGATACGAGCGCTGAATAGGCGCGCCGGGTTTATCGAGCGGGGCGAAATCGTTCTCGAGCCGACGTCTAGCCTGCCTGGGAAAATCGCGATGTTTTCCTGGTGCACCCGGTCGAATTTCCTGCGCGCCCGAGCACGCCGAGGAGACCGATAGTGGCTCAATCCGCGCCAGCCGCGCCGTCTGTCGACCGGGCGGCGTGGGACGTTGCCAATCGCGAACTCCTGGCCAAAGCCCTTGGTGAGTTCGCACACGAACGTCTTATCCAGCCCATCCCGGCAGCCGGCGAACGAAACTCGGGGATCGGCGACGAGGACGCCCGCGCCTACGTGGTGGCGACTGACCTCGAGCGGGTCGAGTACCGGTTCCGCGCAAAGCGGCGTTCGCTCGACCATTGGGTCGTTGCACCGACCAGCATCGAGCGGCGCGACGGCCAGAGTATTCGTGACCCCGACATCGTCCAGCTGATTCTCGATCTCAAGAACAGTCTTGGAATCGGCCCCGAGGCCCTGCCCCTCTACCTCGAGGAGCTCTATGGCACGGTGCGCGCGCGAGTCGAGCGTCCGCCCGCAGCGAAACTCAATGCAGCGCGGCTTGCACGCACCGATTTCCAGGCCATCGAGTGCTGCATGATGGATGGACACCCCTGCTTCGTCGCGAACGGCGGGCGCGTGGGGTTCTCATCGGCCGACTCCCATCGCTTCACGCCCGAATCGGATCAATCCTTCGCCCTCGAGTGGCTGGCCGCTCACCGATCGAAAGCCCATTTCCGTGCCGCCTCGCCGGTCGGGGGGCCACCGTTCGACTACGACGAGTTTGTCCGACAGGAACTGGGTGACGAGACGTACGGGCGGTTTTGCAAACGCCTGCGTGGGCTAGGCCTTGCGGTCGAAGACTACGGCTTCATTCCCGCACACCCGTGGCAATGGGCCAACAAGATTGCGCCCCAGTTCGCCGGTGAGCTGGCCACCGGTCACCTCGTGTACCTCGGCCCGGGCGCCGACCAGTATCGGCCACAGCAAAGCATTCGCACCCTGTTCAACGCCAGCCGTCCAGAACGCCCGTACGTGAAAACAGCCCTGTCGATCTTGAACATGGGATTCGTTCGCGGGCTTTCCCCGGGCTACATGGCGAGCACACCGGCGATCAATCAATGGGTCAGCGAGCTCGTCTCGAGCGACCGCTTTTTGCGAGAGCGCGGCTTCGACATTCTCCGCGAGTTCGCGTCGATCGGATACCGGCACCCCCAGTACTCGGCGGGTCTACCCCCCACCGAGGCACGCAACAAGATGCTGTCGGCGTTGTGGAGAGAAAGCCCGGCGACGAAGGTCGATGCAGGGCAACAGCTCGCAACGATGGCTGCGCTTCTCCATCGCGACGCTGACGGTGAAGCCTACGTGGCGGCTCTCATTGAGCACAGCGGACTCTCCGCGGCGGCCTGGATTCGTCGCTATCTCGACGCGTACCTTGCGCCGCTACTTCACTGCTTCTTTCATCACGAGATCGCGTTCATGCCACACGGGGAAAACGTGATTCTCGTACTCGAGGACGGAGTTCCCGTTCGCGTACTCGTCAAGGACATCGCCGAGGAAACGGCCGTGTTCTGCCGACACGACCGCCTGCCCAGGGCGGCGAAGCGCCTGGCGACGTCTGTTTCCGACGACGCGCGGGCACTGTACATCCTCACGGACGTCTTCGACTGCTTCTTTCGCTTCTTCGCCAGCTTGCTCGATGACGCAAGCGTGCTGCCCGAAAGCGACTTTTGGATGCTCGTAGCCACGACGCTTGCCGACTACCAGGACGCACACCCTGAGCTCGAGGATCGGTTTCGCCGCTTCGACCTGTTTCAAACGCACTTTCCGCGCCTTTGCCTGAATCGACTGCAGCTGCGCAACAACCGCCAGCTTCTCGACCTTGGCGATCCCGAGACCAGTTTCCTCTACGCGGGGTCACTGCCAAACCCGGTCGCCCGGTACCGCTCGCGAACGCACCGGCGACCGGTTCTTCGTCTTGGCGAGAAACCGGCGCGCCCTGAAGGTATCCGCCCATGACCTCTCCCGACAACACGGCCGAACGAACCGCACCACGCGTCGTCGCCATCGACCTCGGCCGCGGCGCGGCCGTCGCGGTCATGGTCATCGTTCACACCCTGTGGATGTACGGATCGCCCGCGACTCAAGAGTCGTCCTACGGTGCGTTCGTCCACTTCCTCGGCAAGGGCACTCCGATGTTCCTGCTGGCGATGGGCTTTTCGTACATGCTGTCGCGGCGCCAAACGCTTGCCCGCAGCGCCCGGCGAGGCCTGTACATCCTGGCGGTCGGATACGCGATGAACGTTCTCAAGTTTATCGTTCCGATCGAGGTCTTTGGCACCATGCCGGAGACGTTCATCGAGGCCTACGGGTGGAGCTCACCGCTGTCCTCCTCTCAACTCCTTTACCTGGTTGGGACAGGCGATATCCTCCAGCTCGCGGGGCTTGCCCTGATCGTCATGGGGGTCGTTCGTCGCTACGTTCAGTCACCCGCGGGACTGCTCGTGCTGTCGTTCGTCACAGCGGCAGCAAGCGGCCCGCTGCACGGCTATCGGCCAGGGATTCCCCTTATCGATGGACTGAGCGACTTGCTTTGGGGGGCCGAGTGGAACGTCTACTTTCCGGTAGTCCCCTGGATCGCCGTAATCTTCTTCGGCATGGCCCTCGGAACGGCCTACCTGCGATCGAGCAGCGACCCCGAGCCGGTGTTTCGGCGAATGTTGCCGCTCGGAGCAGCGCTGGCGACGGGAGGCGCCTGGCTCTGCTACGTGGACCCGGATCTCCATCTCAGAGACTTCTTTCACCTTGGACCCGGCGGGGCCGTTCACCTCATGGGCGTGAGCGCCATGCTCTTCTGGTTTGCCCACCGGACCCGCAATTTTTGGACGAAGAACGCGCTCGGGCGCTTCTTTCAGTCCTGTAGCCATCGAGTGACGTCGCTGTATGTCGTGCACTGGGTCGCAATCTGTTGGGGGATGGGAATCGTCGGCTATCACGAGCTCGACGTCGGCGGCGTCGTCATTGCATCCGCCATCGTTCTCGCTGTGAGCATGGGCGTCGACAAGACACTCCGCCAGGTTGTGCACCGCCTTCGACATGTCGTCGCGACCGCTCGCCCGACTCGAACCAGCCCCACCGGCTCGCCCACAGCGGCCACCACTCGTTGACTGGAGTCTTCCGACCATGAGCACAACGAACACCACGAACCGCGAACTCGCGCCGGCAACCGATCTAGCCCCCGATCTCGACGCGCGGTTTCGCGCGTACTGCGAGACCTATTCAGTCGAGACGTCTGTCGTCGTCGTCGGAGGTCTCGAGATCATCGTCCATCCCCGCGTATACCGTGCCGAGAGCGCATCGACGACCGCGACCATGCTCGAGTCGCTTGGCTCGCCGACCGGACTCGACGTTCTCGACATGGGATGCGGAACCGGCGTACTCGGTGTCCACGCGGCGATCCGCGGTGCAAACCGCGTCGTGCTTTGCGACATCAGCGCCCAGGCCGTCGCGAACTCGCAGGCCAACGTAGCTCGACACCGACTGGACGCGACGTGCAGCGTCCAAGAGTCGGACCTGTTCTCGAGCGTCGCCAGCACCGATCGGTTCGACCTCATCCTGTTCAACATGCCGTTCCTCTACGCGCACGAGCGGGCCGGTGAAATCACCGTCCCTGCTCCGGAACATCTGGCCGCCGCAATCCCGCCGCCAGACGCTTTCATCGACGTGGGCTACCGAACGATACGTCGATTTCTGGAAGAGGCGCCGCGCTACCTGACCACCAACGGTGCCATTCGCTGCAGCTTTGCAAGCTTCGGCAACCTGCGCGTCCTCGACGAAATCCTGGACGACTGCGGGCTGCGGCGCGAGACGATTGCCCGTCACCGCGAGGACGATTTCGACCTCGAGTACCTCGCCTATGAGATCCGTCCACGACGCCGGGCCTGACCGCGCCGCGCAGCGCGTGCTTTACCAGCGCGGGTTTGCCGGCTTCGGCGAGGTCCAGATTCGCAGGTTCGATCTCGCTACCGACGTCGAGTTCCTCTGCGACTGGGTCAACCGTGACTACGCCTACTTCTGGGGGCTGCAGGGCACCTCTTTAGACGGCGTACGCTCCGAGTACGAGGGACTACTCGGACGCGCGGCGTACGACGTCCTTGTCGGGCTGGTGGACGGGCGCCCCTCGTTCCTGCTCGAACGATACGACCCCCGCCACGACGAGCTGGCCCGCTTCTACTCTTGGAACAAAGGGGACTGCGGCGTCCACTTCATGGTCGCGCCGCCGCTACGCGTGCCGCGGCGCAACTTCACCTGGTTCTGCTACCGGACCGCCCTGGACTTCGTGTTTTCAGACGCGAGGGTGCAGCGCGTGCTCGTCGAGCCCGACATTCGAAACCGAAAAATGTTCGCGATCTGCCAGCGAGTCGGCTTTCGCCTCGGCCCGGTCGTGGACCTCCCCCACAAAACCGCCCAGCTCGCCTTTCTGAGCCGGGATACGCACGAACGAACGTCCCTGTCCAATGTCGTTCGAAAGCGGAGCGCTATGAATCACGTCGATACCCCCGCATCCCCCGGCCTATCCGTCGCGCACGTCAATCGGGATCGCTGGAACCGGGCCAATCGTGCCCTGGTCTGCAAGGCGATTCGCGAGTTCGCGCACGAGCGTCTGCTTGTGCCCCGCGCCATCGACACGCACGCCGACGGCTGGGACCTGTATGAGCTAAAGAACGAGACCGCCCACTACTCGTTCCGAGCGCGCAAGCTGCCGCTCGAGCACTGGTGGGTCGACGCGGAGTCTATCCGAAAGCACGAAACTCGTGCAGAAGATGGCCGCGCTGGCAACAACGCCAGCCTGGACGCCAGCCTGTTCATCAAAGAGTTTCGCGGAGATCTCGGTATCTCACCGGGCTCCCTGCCCGTCTATCTCGAGGAAATCCTCAGCACCCTGCACGGCGCCATGTACAAGATGGCAAAGGGAAACCGCACGGCCTCCCAGCTAGTCCACGCCGACTTCCAAACCATCGAGCAAACCATGACCGAGGGCCATCCTGGGTTCGTGGCCAACAACGGTCGGATCGGTTTCGATAGTGGCGACTACCGGGCCTTCGCCCCCGAGGCGGGAAACTCGTTCCCCGTACTGTGGCTCGCGGGGCACAAGAGCAAGACCGTCTACGCAGGCACCGACGACCTGCCCTACGACGTACTGATTGCAGAGGAGCTCGACGAGCAGACGCGCACCGCGTTCAAGGAGACGCTCACGCAGCAAGGGGTCGCACCGGACGACTACTACTTCTTTCCGGTTCACCCCTGGCAGTGGTTCAACAAGCTGTCGACCGTGTTCGCGTCGGAGATTGCCTCGCAACATCTGTGCTGTCTTGGATACGGCCCCGACCAGTACCTCGCGCAGCAATCGATCCGCACCCTCTACAACGTTTCGAACCCGCACAAACGATACGCGAAGTCGGCGCTTTCAATCCTGAACATGGGCTTCATGCGCGGCCTTCCTCTCTACTACCTTGGCACGGCGCCACGCGTGGCCGCCTGGCTCGAAGAGAAACTGTACTCGGATCCGTTCATCGAGGAGACCGGGTTCCGCATGCTCAGTGAGACCGCGTCCGTGAGCTACGTGAACCCGTACTTCGAGGAGTTCGGCCCGCACAACGACTACAACAAAATGCTCGCGACCCTCTGGCGTGAAAGCCCGTCAACGGTGGTACCTAACGGGCAGACTGCGCTCACCATGGCGGCTCTTCTCCACGTGGACGATGCCGGAGACGCCTTCTTGCCGGAGCTTATCCAGGCGTCGGGCCTCAGTACGACTGAGTGGCTTGGGCGCTACCTGCGCGCCTATCTGACGCCTCTTCTACACTGCTTCTACGGCCACGATCTCGTGTTTATGCCGCACGGCGAGAACGTGATCCTGGTCATGAACGAGCACGTCCCCGTTCGAAGCTTAATGAAGGACATCACCGAAGAGGCCGCGATCCTCAGCCCCGACGTTCGACTGCCAGACGAGCTGTCGCGTATGTACGTCGAGGTACCGGAAGAGATGAAGACTCTCTCGATCTTCATCGACATCTTCGACGGATTCTTCCGCTTTGCCGCACAGATACTAGAGGAACACGCATCGTTTCCCGCTGTGCGCTTCTGGCGAAGCGTGGCGGACTGCGTCCGGGCCTATCAGGCCCGTTTCCCCGAGCTCAGAGACAAGTTCGATCGATACGACCTGTTTGCTCCGCGTTTCACGCTGTCTTGCCTCAACCGGCTGCAGCTCAGGAACAACCGCCAGATGATCGACCTGGACGAGCCCGTCGCAAAGCTTCAGTTCGCCGGCGACATCGACAATCCCCTTGCTCCCCACAAATGAGCTCTCTATCGGCCACCGAACGGCGTCGAACGAATCGGCGCCTTCTACCGAGTAAGGCTTCTGCAATGCAACGACTTCCGCTTTTGCTCCTCTTCTCCTTCGTTCTCTTTGCCGCAGCGTGCGACGACGACGACCAGTCCGGCGCCCCTGCCGATCCCGGAACGCCGTCATCGGGCGAGGGATTTCTGCTCACGTCGGTGGTTATCGACGCCGAAGGCAACCGCACCACGTTCGCCCAGGCGATTTCTTCGCTCGATGACGGACCGTTCGACAACACGCAGGCCATCGAGATCCCCGGTAACGGCATCGTGCTGGCCCAGGGAAACGACTTCTTCGTTGGCCTGACCGAGTCGCCGACATGGATTCGCTACACCGTTGCGCCGGGCGGAGAGATATCCGAGACCGGACGCCTTAGTTTTCTCAATCTGGGAGTTTCGCGAATCGACTTCGGCAACACGCTGGTGGACGCACAAACCGCTGTCTCGGTCCTCGGCGAGCAGGCCATCGCGGTGGTCTGGAATCCGACAACCATGGAGATCGTGGGCGAAGTCGATCTGAGCCACCTGGTGGTCGAAGGCTTTCCCGTCGAAGTCTGGACGACGTCTGAACACGAGGGACTGGTCTACATTCCCGGGCGCTGGTCCGACTTCGAAGGCAGTCGGATTCGCCAGCGCGTCTCGCTGACGATCGTAGACCCGAAGGAGCTCGCCATCGTCGGTATTGCCGAAGACGACCGCTGTGCGAGCGGCGGGCGGCCCGTGTTCGACGACGCCGGCTACGCCTACGTCATGGGCGATGGGCGCAACTACTCCAGCCACATGTTCGCCAACGCCATGAACCAAACCGCGGCGGACAACTGTCTACTCCGCATAGCCCCAGGGGAGACCGACTTCGAAAGCGATTTCTACGTGGCGCTGCCCAGTCTGACCGACGGCCGACAGTCGATCACCGAGCTTGAAACGGCCAGCCAGGGAGGGGGACTGGCGTTTGCCAAGATGTTCCACCCGGATCGGCTGCCCGACGACGTCGAGCCCGTCGACTTCGGGTTCTGGAACGAACCCGCTCACAAGCTTTGGCGAATCGAGCTGGGAGACGCCCCGAGGGCTACCCAAGTCGAGGGAATTCCGTTTTCCACCATCGGATTCGCCGGCAGCTCCGTCCGAGGAAAGCTCTACACCGGAGAGAGCCCGGATGGCAGCGTGACCGACGTCTTCGAAATCGACCCCGCCAGCAATCGGGCCGAGAAACGGTTCGAAATGGATGGCCTGCTCAATGGCCTCTTCGAGCTGAGCACTGGGCCCGCCGGCGACTGAAGAGCGCCGGACCGGCGCATGTTAAATAAATCAGGTTACTTAAGAGAGTTGGGTTCCGGGCGAGGACAGGCGCGGTGGGAATGGCGATCCCGATTTGACATTGATTTTCATTTTCACTAACGTGCTCAGTGAGCTGGTCGAACCGTTCGGCCAACCTCGCTTTCAACGAAGGCCAGAGGCATCGGCCCCGAGCCCACGAACCCGCAAACCGCTGGGCTTTGAGGCAATGATGTCCTGTTCGATTTTCCGCGTTGTCGCCGCTGTTGCGGCGCTCTCATTCACCGTCGCCTGCGGCGACGACACCGACTCCGTCCCCAATACGGGCGACACCACGACCACGGGCGATGAATCCCCGGGTGGCGATGGTGACACGGGCGATCCCGGCGGCGACGGCGATGACGCCCCGCCGCCCAATCCGAACTGCCCCGACCCGACGGCCGCGCTGCCCACGACCTACCGGCCGATCAACGAAGTGGCCGCGACTGAGATCACGGCGCTCACCGAGGGCACCATCGAGGTCGACGCAACTGCCGGCGGCTTCATGGAGTTCGCGGACAACCCGTTCATCTACATCAGCTTCGCCGACGGAACGCCCACCAAGGTCGATATCACCGACACCGCGGCCTATGCGTCGAAGGACTGGGATATCGCTCTCAAGCGAACCGTCATCCGAGCCAACGGCGGCGACTCAGGGCCGGGCGCCGTCGAGGTCGCCTCGGTGAGCGCCGGTGATCTGGGTAGCGCGACTGCCCCGAGCGACTCGAGCTACGCAACCGATGATTTCGCCACCGAAGACTGCGAACTGGTGGCCGGTCAGATCGGCGAACCGCTGACCTCGTTCGACGGCTGGTACATCTACGACAGCGGTACCCGCACCGTGACCCCGGCGGACCTCGTGTGGTTCGTGCGAACGCCAGAGCGTCACATGAAGCTGCGCATCCTGGACTACTACCGCGGGGACGTGTCGGCGACCTACGAAATCGAGTGGGCCGAAGTGGCAGAATGAAGCGCGCCGTCACGCTCGCGGCCGTCGTTGTCTGGCTCGCGACGCCAGGAGACGCACGGGCGGACCGCCCGAGCCCCGGGGCCGGCTACGACCAGAACGCCGAGTTGCTTTCGTACGCCGTGCCCGGCGGTTCGGTCCGGGTTTGGTACGTCACGTCATCAGCAGACGCGCCGCCCATGGCGGACACCGACCCGGCCGACGGAGTCCCCGACTACGTGGCCAATGCCGCTGAGTTCGGCGAGACGTCGTTGGCCCGATTCGCTGAGCTCGGCTTTCGCCCGCCGGTTGTCGACCTCGATTACCTACCGGCCGACGCAGCCGGAGGCGACGAGCGCTTCGACATCTATCTCGGTGACCTGGCCGGCGCCGGTGGCTCGTTTCGTCGCGATGGGTGTATCCCCTCGACGCGCGTCTGCTACGGATACGCCTTCGTCGAAAACGACTTCGAGGGCACCGGGTATCCAGGACCGACCCTGGGCCTCAAGATCGTCGTGAGTCACGAACTGTTTCACGCCGTACAGAACGCCTACGACGCGGAGCAGGATAGCCGCTGGACGGAAGGCACTGCCGTCTGGGCAGAAGAGCTCGTGTTTCCGGAACAGGACGACTACGAGAGGTTTCTCGGCGCCTTCCTCGCCAAACCAACTCGCCCTTTCGACCGCGACACCGGGGCCGCGTTTGGCGATCCGTACCCCTACGGCGCGGCGCTGTGGCCGACGTTTCTGACCGAGCGCTACGGTGCGGACTTCGTGCTTCGAGTCTGGGAAGGTAGTGCAGAAGCCGAGGGCCGCGATGCCGATTTCCTGCGGGTCTGCGATGCCCTGCTGGCCGACGACGGAGCCTCGCTAGCGGACGCGTTCGAAGAGTTCACGCGCTGGAACCTGTTTACCGCCAGCCGGGCCGATCCATCGCGCGCCTACCGCCACGGCGCCCAGTGGGACCCGGTCGCGCTCGATGCGGTAATCGCTCTGTCAAACCCGGTGGAGGTCAACACCGAGGGGCTGTCTGCGCGATATGTCCCCATCGAGCTCGGCGAGCCCTCCGCACGTAGCGAGCTCGTCGTCTCGGACACCCTTGGCCACGAGATACGCGCCACCCTCTACCCACTCGAAGGCAGTCGCCTCGGTCCGGAAATCGAGTTGGTCGCCGGCTCGAGCGACGACCTGTCGGTCGTGTCGGCGCCCATCGGCGAACTCGCCGGCGACGCCATACTCGTGGTGAGCGGCGTCGTGCCGGGGACGCCCCAGCGAAGCGTCGTCATCGACCGGCAGGAGGCCCAGCCTCCGATTGATGACGACAGCCCCGTCGGCGACGGGGGAGGCTGCGCGGCCGCGCCATCGGGCCAACCGGGCGGCGGCACGTTGCTCGCGCTCGCGCTGCTGACGTTGCGGGTACGCTGGCCACGTCCACGAATCCGCCGGTGACGAAGATGCGGCTGGTCCCCGGCCGCCTTCGTCCCGCGTCTACGAACGGCCAGCCAGGGTTTCGTCGCGCGGCAACGGTGAAGGACTGGCCCAGGGAAAGGTTCCCAGGCGCCGATTGAGCTCCAGGCGGTCACCGAGCGCGCCGACAACCGAGCACGCGCTGTAGGCCAGCAGGGACAAACAGGCAACGCCGACGTAGCCCACCACGCCTAGCCACCCCTGTGCGACTCCCAGCAGGCCGCCAACGAAACCAACGATCCCCGCTATGCCGAGGGCAACCACCCAGCGTCCCTGATGCTCCATGCACAGGCAGGCGAAGCGCCGGAAGCGCCATCGCGGCGGCGATGGCGTTAGGTCCGACACGGTCGCACTGGCGCCGCGCGCGTTGCGCCGGGCATCCGCCGCCCGCGGCTCCGTCGTTGGAGTCTTGTCGACGGTAGGCTGTACCGACAAGAACGAAGGCCCGCATTCGCTCTCGGTGCAGCGAGCGACTTCAGAGTAGCCAAAGGGGAAGGCGTCGCGAAGGTGGCCGGTTGTCGCCAACATGGGCTCCTGGGTTGGAGGTAGCTGCGAGTAGCTGGCGCGCTCGATTCGATTCGGGCGAACGGCGGCCTCGCTACCAATCGATCGCGACTTTCGTCTGCGGCACCGAGGCTCTCAAGTCAAGGCAATCGACGGGCAGAACCGCGCGCCCCTGGGCCAGCACGAGCGCGCACGTGCGCGTGTTGCCGTCCACGAGGTAGTAGTCGGGCCGGGCGCTCTTTGCGCTTGTTTGCCCCTGAAGCTGAAAGGTTTGAACGCGCGAGGAGGGGCCTTCGGCGACCAGCTCGGAGGCCCGCAACTCGGACGCTGCGGGGCGGGGACCGGTGCCCGACACTGGGTCAGCAGCGCACGCGGCCAGGGCCACGAAACCAACGGCGAAAGCGGCAGTGCGACTCATAGGTTGAGACTAGCGGCTTCACTTTGAATTTGAAATTCATTTTCGATACCAAATGGAGAAAACCTTTGTGGGATCGCCCAAGTGGCTGAAACCCAATTCATTTTAGGAGGCTACGACATCCTCAGCCTGATATTGATATTCGTTTTCAAATAGATTACGACAGAGGTCGTCGCGGCCAGAGGCACAGAGCCCCGAGCCCGCGCCCCACCCAGGGGCGCCAGCTTTCAGGAAGGAACTCCCTATGCTTGCCTCTCTACGACGCCTTAACCAGGCGCGCGCCGCCCTCGTTCTCCTACTGGTTGCCGCCGGGTGCGGCGACGACTCTGCCACCCGAGACGACGACACGGGCACGGCCACCGACAACACCGGCACAGGCGACGGCGACGGCGAGCCGACCGCCCAGTTCCTCGTCAACCACGCGCTCTTTACCCCAGACGGATCGACCACGTTTCTGTCGCTGGTCGACAGCCTTTCGGCGGGGACCGAGGTCGACACGAGCGAATCCATCGAGCTGCCCGGCTACGTCATCGTATCGGCGCCTCCAGACCGCTCGGGCACGTTCTACATCGGGCTGAGCGACCGCCCGCTGCTGCAGCGCTACGAGGTCGGACTCGATGGGACTGTAGCCGTCACGGGGGAAGTCAGCTTTGCCGGGCTCGGTCTGACATCGGCGTCGAGCCTCATCGACCCGATCCACTACGTCAGCCCGACGAAAGCGTACTTCGTCGACAACGCCACGCTCCAGGTCATCGTCTGGAACCCCCAGGCGATGGAGATCGTGGGTAGCTTCGAGCTCGACGGCCTGTTCGAAGACACCTACGTGCCGGTTATGTACTTCCTCAACGAAGACGCAGGCCGCCTCGTCGTCTCCTCCGGCTACCAGCGCCCGGACATGACGTTCGACCCCATGGGGCGCGTCGCCATCATCGATACCGCGAACGACTCGGTGGTCTACGGCGAACAGACCCGATGCGGCTTCCTCTCGTGGACCACCCAGGACACCGACGGCAACACCTACTTCATTTCGCACTCGGGCCAGGCCATCACACGTGCCGCCGGCGTATCCGGCGACCCTACGTTCGAGCCTTGCATGGTCCGCCTGGAATCCGGCGCTACAGACTTCGACGACAGCTACTACGTCGACCTCACGACGTTGACGGGTCGCCCGGCCGGAGCGCTCGTGCCCGGCGCTGGCGACACGGCCTACACGCTGGTCTACCAGGAGGACGCGCCGCCCATTACGCCCGACAACTACAACGACGCTTTCGGGGCCCCGTTTTGGGAGTACTACAGCTTCACGCTCGGCGACGAGGAAAACACCATCGCCAAGGTTCCGGACGTTCCCGCCGGGGCCCCGTACGCGGTCGGGTTTGAGGTCGACGTCGGCACCGCAACCGCGCCGCTGCCGACCCCGTTTGCGACCTCGGTGTCCGCCGACTTCTCGTCGACGGTCGTTTACGACATCACCGACCCGACTGTCTGGACCCCTGAGATCTCGGCTCCAGGCTTTGTCTACTCCATCAAGCGTATTCGCTAGCCGGGCCCGGTTGGGTCTGCTCTTCCCGCGACAATGGTCTCCCCCACCTCCCGCGTCCGCCCCCGCGCGACCGCCCGCGCCGTCGCCCTCGTCGTCCACCGGTACGTCGGGCTTGCGATGGCCGTGTTTCTCCTGGTCGCGGGCTGCACGGGCACCCTGATCGCCTTCTACGAAGAGCTCGACGACTCTATCAATTCAGACCTTCATGCCGTGCAGGCCCCCGCTGACCTCGAAGGACCGCTGGACGCGCTCGAGTTGCGCGAGCGGCTCATTTCGCAACTGCCCGCAGGTTTCGACGTGGGCTATGCCCCCCTGCACGTAGCGCCGGATCGTTCCCTGCAGTTCTTTGTCACCCCCGCCAACGACGCGACGGACGCCGACGACAACTACTTCGTCGACCCGTACTCGGGCCAGGTGCTCGGTTCGCGACGCTGGGGAGACATCGGACAGGGGGCGCGGAACCTGATGCCCTTTCTCTACAAACTGCACTACTCCCTCGCCCTCGGCGACGTGGGCATGTTGCTGTTCGGCATCATCGCGCTGTTGTGGACCCTCGACTGCTTCGTTGGCGCCTACCTGACGTTGCCGCAGCGCCGCAAAGGGGCGCGCAACAGCGAGCGCTCCTGGTTGTCGCGGTGGAAGCCGTCGTGGTTGATCCGCGCCAACAAGCTGTTCGCCCTGATCTTCACCTGGCACCGAGCAACGGGACTCTGGGTTTGGGCGATGCTGTTCGCGTTCGCCTGGTCCGCCGTCGGACTCAACCTCAACGGGGTCTACACCCCGGTCATGAAGGCGATCTTCGGCACAGAAGCCCCGGCGTACGAGCGGCTGCCGCAGCTCGAACAGCCGCGGCCGGATCCCGAGCTCAGCTGGCTCGAAGCTCGCGCCGTTGGCCGCGATGCCATGGCAGCACTCGGCAACGACCGAGGATTCCAGGTACTCGAAGAGCGCGGCCTGAGCTACCGCGCTGGCACCGGCCTGTTTCGCTACCGCGTTCTGTCGACCCTCGATATCGCCGATCGCTTCGCCGACACGACGCTGTGGCTCGACGGCAACAGCGGCCAGCTCGTTGAGTTCGAACAGCCCGTTGGCGAGAACCTCGGCGGAACCGTCTCTACCTGGCTGTACACCCTCCACTTCGGAGACGTGGCCAGTCTTGGCGTGGCCTACCGGTTCTTCGTGTCCTTGATGGGAGCGGCCGTCGCGTTGCTCAGCATCACCGGCGTGTGGATTTGGTGGCGAAAACGCAAACAACGCCGGTCGTTGCGGGCTCGTCGCGCGGACCGGGAACCGGACTCGAACGACCGCGACCGGGCGCCCGTCGTGGTCTCGAGCGGTCCTTCCTAGTCTTGACTGTTCATCCCAATAGCGTTCGTTCGCCCGGTCAGTCGCGCTCGGATTTGCTCGCGGCTGAATCGTTGTTTTTTGAAGCCAGAGGCCAGCGACAAATGTCCAGAGCCCGATTCCACAGGCAGTAGTCCCATGCGCTGTTTCTTCGTCTTCGCGTACCTGGTCGCAGCAGCCACGGTAGGTGCGTCATCGGCCGTCGCCCAATCAGCCCCTCCGGCCAGCGATGCTCCCTCGGAAGCCCCATCGTCCGGCTCGATCGGCGAGCCCCCGCCTGGTCCCGACGCTCCACAGCCCTCGCCGCCGGCGGCACCTTCGGATGAAGACGAGCGCGCGGTGCCCGGAGCGGACGCGAATCGGCCGGCAACACCGGCACCGGACGCGCAGCCACCGGACGCGCAGCCGGGCAGCACCGACGCCGAGAGCGACACCGCGCCGGAGGTCACCGCCCCGGCTGCCGCACCAAGTCCGCCCCCGACTCCTTCGGTTCCGAGCGACCCACCATCGGCACCGGCAAACGAGTCGCCGTCTAGTGCCCGACTTTCGCTGCTGATTGCACTCGGCTCCATCGACCTGCCCCTCGACGACCTCGACGTCCGCATCCGTGGCAGCGGCGTCAATCGCACCGTCACTACCGACGCCGCCGGCCGCGTCGCCCTCGAGTTGCCAGCCGGCGAGTACCGCGTGATCGTCAACTCGCCATTTGGTCGGGCCCGACAGGCGGTGACGCTGCCGCCCGAGGGTATCGACGCGACCGTCGTCGTGGAGGGTGAGGTCGTCGAAGTCGAGGGCCGCTACCGAACGGCGGCCGAGCAGAAAGAGGAATCGGCCGAAGCCGTGCAGGTGGTCGACACCGGCAAGGCTCAGCGAGAGACCGTAGACCTCGGCGAGGTCCTCGCGCGAGCCCAGGGGGTTGGCGTGCGCAGGTCCGGCGGCCTCGGGTCTTCGACGCGCCTGTCCTTAAACGGACTCACGGACGACCAGATCCGCTTCTTCTACGACGACATTCCCCTCCGATTCGCTGGCTACCCCAACGGCATCGCGAACGTCCCGGTCAACCTCGTCGAGCAGATCGAGATCTACAAAGGCGTGGTCCCCGTGCGGTTTGGCGCCGACGCTCTCGGCGGAGCGATCAACCTCGTGTCCAACACGACTCTGTCTGAGAACCGGGCCGCGGCTTCGTATCAGGGGGGCTCCTTCGGCACCCACCGCGTGACGGCGGCCGGCCGCTACCTCGACGCGGCGACCGGACTGGTCGGAGCGGCTGAGGCCTTCTTCGACTACTCGGAGAACGACTACCGCATCAACGTCGAAGTGCCGGACGACGTCGGCCGACTGTCGCCAGCCTCCGTTTCCCGCTTTCACGACCGCTATCGCGCCGCGGGAGCGAATCTGGAGGTCGGGGTCGTGGGCAAAAAATGGGCCGACAAACTGATCGTTCGGGGATTCATCACCGACTTCGAAGCCGACATTCAGAACAACGCGGTCATGACGGTGCCCTACGGAGACGCTCGAAACGGAGCACTGACGGCGGGCGCTACCGCCCGGTACACGCTCTCGCTTCCGTCGAGAATGGAGCTGCGCGCGGTCGCCGGCTACGCCTACGACCGGCGTTTTCTGCTCGACGTCGGAACGTGCGTATACAGCTGGTTCGGCGAGTGCATTCGCCAGCGGACCGTTCCAGGCGAGCTCGGCGCCGGCCCACGCGACCAGCTGCAATGGCAGAACTCGGGGTTTGCGCGCTTCAACTACGAATGGGGAGTCGCCGAAGGACACACCCTTCGCGCATCGTCGTCACCGACCTACGACACGCGCACCGGCGACGAACGCCGCCAGGCCGACCCGGACGCGCGCGATCCGCTGACCGCCGAACGTGATCTGTTCACGCTGGTGTCGGGCGCCGAGTACGAACTCAACATCCTCGGTGATCGCTTCGCCAACATTGCCTTCGTCAAGGTTTACAACCAGATTGCACGCTCGGAGGAGCCTTTGGCGGGTGGGGTCTTCCGCGAGCAAGACCGAGACACGTTCCGATTCGGTTGGGGCAACTCGTCTCGGCTGCGAGTTGCCGACTGGCTGTACGTGAAGGCGTCCTACGAGTTCGCGACCCGGCTTCCGCGCGCCGATGAGGTCTTCGGCAACGCGGTTTTGATTGCCCCCAACCTCGAGCTCGAACCGGAGGTGAGCCACAACGCCAACCTCGGCGGCTCGCTCGACCTGCGAGGCACCAGGACCGGCGATTGGCGCGCCGAGGTGAGCGGATTTTTGCGCGATGCCGACAACCTGATCGTGCTTTTGGGCAACGACCTCATGTTCACGTACCAAAACGTGTTCGGCGCGCGATCGCTCGGAGTGGAGGCCGACGCCAGCTGGACGTCTCCGTCGCAGTACCTCTCGCTGGGCGGCAACGTCACCTACCAGAGCTTTCGCAACACCTCCTCGGAGGGCACCTTTGGCGACTTCGAAGGCGACCGGATCCCCAATCGGCCCTACCTGTTTGCGAACGCCTTTGCGACCGCGAAGTACCGCGACCTGTTCGTCGATGACGAGCTCAACCTGTCCTGGAACACGCGCTATACCCACGAATTCTTCCGCAGCTGGGAAAGCGTTGGCCGCCGAGACTTCAAGCAGACCATCGACGCCCAGATCCTCAGCTCGCTGGGCCTCACGTACATCTGGTATCGAGGCGACCAGGCGCTGAGCGCCACCGCAGAGGTCGACAACATCACCAACGCGCGGGCGTTCGATTTCTTCGGTGTCCAGCGCCCGGGCCGGGCGTTCTTCTTCAAGACCTCGGCGACCTTCTAGGCCGCGCCGCGCCGCGCCGATTCGAACGCGGCGATCGGGTAAAGGCCCGGGGCGCATACCTCATTGATTTCAAAATCTTAGAAGGGATTCAATGCTCGGTCCACGCCTGAATTGAACTTGACTTTGAAATTCGTTTTCAATTAGAGTGACAGACGTCGTCGAGGGTCGAATCCCAACGCGCAGCAGCGCCGACCACTTGTTCGACGGACGAAAGGCACTTCCATGGCAACTACCGCGCACGTTCGCGTTCCAACGAGCAACGTCCCCGGCGTTGACACCCCAACGCGCCTACCCGATCTTGCGCAAGACGTTCGCTGCTCGTGCGGCGCGCTACTCGCCCGCGTCACCGACGCCCTCTGCGAAATGCGATGTCGGCGCTGCAAGGCGGATACGCTGATTCCTCGGTTCGCGGGCGGTCCAGCGGCGCAGGTTCGCTGTCGATGCGGCGCTTTGCTCGCCTTCCAGACCGAGCGCTACATCGAGACCAAGTGCAGGCGATGCAAACAGCTAACGCGCGTTGGCTGACCAACCTCGCTCGACACGCGTCCCCCGAAGTCGGAACCAAACCAAGGCCTGTAGCGATGCGACACCCCAAGCCCGAGCTAGCTCCTCTTCCCATCACCGATCTGCGTGACCGAAGGCTCGACAGCGCCGGGCTGCTGGACCAGAAACGGCATGACCCGCTGCGCCCGAAGGACGTTTTGCCGGAAGCGCTCTATCGCCTGGTTCGTGCTCGATACCTGCCACAGCTGCTCGACATCAAGCGGCGACGACGCGTTTGGCTGGGCGCCAACATCTCGGTGCAGTTCGAGAACCGCTCGACGGCCCTTTATCAGCTGCATGAACTGCTTCGCGCAGGCGGCTGCTGGTCGACAGAAAGCGTCCACGAGGCGTTCGGTGATTGCGCTCCGCTAGTCCCGGGCCCCGGCCAGCTTTGCGCGACGGTGATCGTCCACGCCGGCCCTTCCGACTGGTCCACAACCGTGGCCACGAACCTGTCCACGACTCCCGGCGACACCCTGTTCCTCTCGCTCGGGGAGCACTGGTTCGACGCTCAGCCGTGTCGCGACGACGCTGTCCGGGGCTATCCGGTCCAGCACGTCAGTTTCGAACTTAGCGACCGCGACGCGGTCATGCTGCTCGACCCGCGAGTCTCTGCCAAACTCGCGATTGCTACGCCAGAGCGACTGATCACGAGCGCGCTTTCGCCAGCGACCCGCGTCGAACTGGGGCAAGACCTTCGACGCGGACGCCCGACTCACGAGCTGCTCCCGCGCTAGCCCTTCGCGCGAGCGGCGCCCACCCTGGGGGGAGCTGTTTGGGGGGGACCCGCGCGGCGACAGAGTGTCCGCGCGGGCCCTCGCCCTACGGCAAGGCGCGGAGACTTGGTGGATCGGCGAGGCCGCTTTCGCAGTCCATCGACACCAGCTCGTTCTCCACGCAGCGCGTTACGTCCCAGGGGCTCGTGTCGGTGCCATCGCCAGACAGGACGACCAGCTGAAGCTCCCCCTTGTTGAAGACGAAGTCCGAGATCTGCACGAGAGGCGCCTCGCCGGCGCCGCACACCACGATGTCGGTCGTGAAGTCATCCCTGCCAGCCGTGACCGATGCGGAGAACACGGGGCCCTGGTTGTTGGGCGAAAAGCCGGGCTGCCCATAGGCCGTGCTATCGAAGGCCGCGAACGGGTTGGTGCACAGATTCTGCTTGAGTGACACCTCGTCCGCATCAACGGCCAGGTTCCAAAACCGCACGAAGAAACGCCGCGAATCGACCGGAATCTCCACGGTCGGTGAAACCAACACTCGAGTCTGAAGGTCGTTGCTCGGGCTGATTCCATCGGCGTCCGTGAGTGCCACCATGGCGGCGCCCGCCCCTTCGAGCCCCACCGGGGTATCGGAGGTGCCGTCCAGTGCAACCTCACAGTCATCAGCGCCAGCGGCCACCCAACGGACCACGGGCTCCGACGCCGGCGACACCTCGATCACCCGCGCGCCACCGCGAAAGGCGACGCCTGGCGAGCCGAGCAGCGGCCCTTCGAACGTCTGGCCTTCAGCGGCTGCCACGCAGGCGTCAACGCCACTCGCGCCGGGCGCAAAGTGCGCGAACCGCAGCGACAAGACCTCGGGAAGACCATCGCCATCGCCGTCGCCATCGCCGTCCCCCGGTACGCCGGCATCAGTCGTCGCCTCGGTAGCGTCGTCGCCGGGGCCACTGGTCCCCGTCGCTTCCTCACCGCCGTCTGCGCAGCCTCCCACCAACACGGCCGCCAGGAGGATCCACTCTGGCCGACTCACTCGCTGGTACCTATTCATCTTCCTCATCCCGGGAAGGGTTGTCCACGCGCCCCAGACCGACGACCAAACCAACGACGTCGAAAACGCCCGATACGCTCCCGTCTTGGGACACCTCGACCAGCTCCGTGTCTCCCGCAAAGCCGGCCTCCGATCGCTGAATGAACACGCGCCCATCGAGCCGAAAGCCGGGACCGCTCCGAGGACTCGACAGGCCTAGCGCCGTAAGGGCTCGCGACGCCGCGAGGTCGTTGAGGTCGATCTCCCACCAGGTGGCGACGGGCTCGTTCAAGAAGCTCAGCGGCTCCCGGCGCGGATCGATGTCGGTCGCGTTTTCGTCCATGAATTGCGTGTAGGCCAGACCGTTTCCGGCGTAGAAGAAGCCGGTCGCCGGGCCACCGACAATGGCTTCCAGGTCGAGCTGAAAATCCGGATCGAAGCGCCTTTCTCCAGGCAGAATCCGAAGCACGCACGTAGGCGGCAACGTGTCGTCACTCCACCCGTACACGAGGTAGTTGTCGCCGACCACGTAAACCGTGCCGTCCTCCGCCAACTGAATCCCGGAGAAGCCACCGACGCACCGCGTGTCTTCGATGAGTTCGAAGGTGTCGTCTTCGGTGTCGAGAATGAGGACTCGGACGCCGCGAAAGAACGATGCCGTCGCAAAGTCGTTCTGCTGAACGAGGGCGAACAACTCGTTGCCGCGCAGGACGCCCGGATCTATCTCGGGCAAAAATCGGCCGCCGTCGCGGTCGAGGTCGAGCAGATCGATCTCACCGGTCACCGTGAGCGCGTCCGGGTTCCACACAACCGCTCGGAGCGAGGTTCCGTCGAACAAATAAGCCTTGTCGTCGCGCACGAAGTTGTTGCCGAAGGGCACGAAGCTCAAGCCCAGGTTGGCCAGACTTAGCCGTTCGCCCGGCGTGAGCGAGCCGTTTGCCTCCGGCACCCACGCCTGGATGATCGGCTGCTCGGCCCCGCCCGTGAAGAGCCGCCTACCGTCCGAAAATACGCGCGCGTTGCCGGCGAGTTCGAGGGCGTTGGAGATGTCGAGCTCGTCGAAATTCAGCTGATCGACAAGCTGGAGAAACGACGTCCGCCCTTCCGGCGACGAGACCGTCGTCTGCACGTAGATCCACGAATCGGGTCCGGAATCGCCGTCGCCATCGCCATCGCCATCGCCCGGCACAGTGCTCGAATCATCTCCGCAGCCTGCCCCCGTCAGAGCACAGGTAAGCGCAAGGGCCAGCGCGACGCGACGCTCCCGAAATGCCCTCGGGCGCGGCGCCACTACCTGGCCCCGGAGCCGAGCGACGCAGTCACTTCGCTCAGACTGCCCGTGATGTCAAAGACCACCCGAGACTCGGGAACCGTCCCCTGCGCGGTTTCAACGTCGGTCTGTGTGTCATCGATGGATAGCGCCAGGGTCGCGCCCTGAACCGCGAGCGTCCCAACGTATGAAGTCGCGCTGCCGGCTCCGAACGTGAAGTCCACGGTGAAGGTGAAGGTGACTTCGAGGTCGATCGACGTCAGAACACCGTCGGTAAACGTGACGGTGTCGGACTCGTCAAGCGCACCGAAAGCGAGCGAGTACGGTGCCTCGAACAGCCACAGCGCCAGTGCCGAGGCCGAGATATCCGCGTCGTCTTCCCCGGCGGCCCACAGCTCGCCGAGGTCCAGGGCCGTGATCGCCGTGCTCTCGGTATCACACCCCGTGAGTTGCCCGGCATCGAACGACAGCTCGCCCACGACAAAGGCGCCCTCGCGCGGAAACACGTCAACCGGCGAGCCAAAACGCTGATCTGGATCGTTGACGTTAAACAATCCATCACCGTCGCCGGGCGTACCGTCTCCCTTTTCGATAGCGGCGAACGACTCGGTCAAGTTGTACTCGGCGACCTGGCTTGTGGCGGCGACTGTCGCCGCAAGCGGCACGGCCCCGTCGTGGGAAAGGGCGGCGCAGTCGTCGCCATCGCCGCCGGTGTCGTCCGGGCCGGTGTCGGCGTCGCCGGTTTCGCCGGTGGTTGACGACGTTGTCGTGGTGGTGTCGTCACCGCTGTCGTCCCCGCAACCGGAGGCCAACGCGATGACAAGGACTGAGGCCGGGACGAGCCCCCGGAGACACAACGATTGAAACGCTCTCAAGGCGAACTCCAAAGCTCCGCAAGTGGGGCTCTGGGCTGACATGCCTCGGGCCGTGAAACGCCCGCCAGCCGCGGGTAACCGGGCTGCCGAAGCTAGACGCTATCGGATTCGATACAGATTTTCAATTTCGCCCGTTGCTCCAACTCACAGCCGTGCGAGAGCGGTGGACGTCTCACCGGTGTCGGCTCGAGGACTCATCGAACCCACAACCCTGGTTTTAAGCCAGGGTAACTCCACCCCGAACCGGCGGTCGACGAGCATCCAACCAGCTCGACTGCAGCACTCGCGCCTACGGCGACCGCTCAGGCGTCGTCGGGGCGCGGCACGGCGACGTCGTCGGCGACGTGCGAGCCGTCGCCGTTGGCGGCCGGCGCGTGGTCGGTGTCGCCGGCCTCGGGGTCTGCCGCGGCCTGCGCCTGGGCCTCGGCTTCCTCGGCGGCGATGACCGTGAGCTTGGTCTCGAGCTCTGCGATGCGGCTGGCGAGCTCGCGAATGTCTTTCTGCACGCCGGCGAACGGCGAGATGCCTTCGACCACGTTGCGAATGCGGTCATCGACGCGCTTTTGCCACTCGTCGATCGTGCGCTGGGTGTTGACGACCCACTCGCGAAACTCGGGCAGCGACGTGGGCTTGCGTTCGGGCGGCCCCGCCGTTTCGGTCGGCACCGGCTCGACGACGATTTCGCCGTCTTCGCCGTGCTTCTTTTTGACGTGAAAGGCGTCGGTCACGCGCTGCTGCGCGGTCGTTACCAGCTGCGAGATGGACTCGCCACCGGTCGCGATGATGTTGCGCATCGTCTGCAGCGGCAGGAAGCTCTTTTGCTTCTTTTCTTCTTCGAAGATGATCTGCGCCAGGGTCACCGACGTCAGATCTTCTTTGGTCTTGTTGTCGATAATCTGGACGTCATCGCCCTCTCGAATCATGTCCGAGATTTGCTCGAGCGTTACGTACCGGCTGTGCTGCGTGTCGTACAGCTTGCGGTTCGCGTATCTCTTTATGACGCGTACGTCTGCCACCTGTTTCTCGTGTATCACGGCAAACTATCGGGTGACAATCGGGCTTTCTCGCGGAATGATTAAGCAGTGGGTGAGATACGGACACACGCCCGCCGGTCCGAACCGGTAAGCGACGGTGCCGCCCTTGCCCGCCGAGTAGACGCCCTCTCCCACCCCGCCATGCGACGGCGCGTTCTCGCCGAGTTCATTGCCCAGTCGCCGGCGGACACGGTCGTGGAGACGCTGCTTCAGTTGTTGGTCGCGAGTCGCGTCCAACCAACGCCAAGTATCGAAAAAGCCGTCGAGTTGCTAACGCCCGTGCTCTCGGACACGGACGTAATTAGCTATCCGGTGCGCTGCGATATCTACGAGGCCGCCAAACGTGCCGGGTGCGACGAAATCGCGTGCCTGATGTTCCAGCTCGACCCCGACGACCCGAGCGACGAGGCGGCCGCCCCACGACCGCTAACGCCGCGAGGCCGGCCGCTGTCGCTCGGCGAGCGCAAGTCCCTGGCCCGGGGCCAGCGACGCGACGCCCTGATGGCGTTGATGCGAGACCCGCACGCCGACGTGATCGAGATCCTGCTCGACAACCCTCACGTCACCGAGCGCGATGTCGTCACCGCGGCGTCTCGACGCCCGGCACCAGCCGGCACCCTCGAGACCATCGCCCGATCCGACAAGTGGCTGGCTCGCTACGGCGTTCGGCGCGCATTGGTGCGCAACCCCGGCACGCCGCAGCACCTGTCACTGCGCATTGTCGCCAGCCTGTCGACGCCGGACGTCAAATCGATCGCAGCCGACACAAAGCTAGCCGACGGGCTGCGAGCCCAGGCCCGGCGCCTGGTTGCGTACACCCGGCGCGTCGTCCACTAAAGGGCCTCGGACAACGAGGCGCGGGGTTTGTCTTCGCGCCAGCGCGTGGCGCGGCGACGCCGCGTCGTTGGCGTCGCGCTGCGGGACCGGCCGCCTGGGGCCGGCCGCGGCTAGTTCTTTTCGACCACCTCGGCGTCGCGAACGCCGGCGGACTCGAGCTCATCGCGGGCGCGGCCCTCGTTGAGCTCATCCTTCTTGCTGACCTCGATCTCGTCGTTGGCCTTGGTCGCGCGCTTGAAGTTTTTAATGCCGCGGCCGAGGGCGTCGCCAATGGCCGGCAGCTTGCCGGCGCCAAAGACCAGCAGCACGATGACCAGGATAATGAGCAGCTCGGGAATGCCGGGCATTGAGGTTTATAACTACCTCGGATCCCAGCCGGTTTCCAGCGCCCTCCCGGGGCAAAAACTTGGCGGTTTGGCCCCGTCCATTTATCCTAATGGTTCCGTGGGAGTACGAGCGCAAAGATGCCTTCTTGGCGCGGCCGTAACCGCGGCGATCGCACTCGGGTCGCCGGGCGTTGCGTCGGCGCAAACAACCCGCAGCGACGGTGCAACGGCATCGCCACCGGCGCCCGCCGCCCCGGCGCACGAGCCGCTGCAGGCGAGCGAAAGTCAGCGGCGCGCCGTTCGCGGCTGCGACACCGACCGCGCGTGCATTCGCGAGCTGGATTCGCTGTTGATGGAATTCGAGCGCGCGGCGTTCCCGCCACCGGGCGACGATTCGCCGTGGGTCGACGGCGACGACCCTCTGGGCCATGACGAGGTCCGGCGACGGCGCGCGGTCGCCGACGCGGCCCGCGACTCCGACCCGGCCGTCCCCACCAGAGGTGGCGAGCGCAACCCCCTGGCAATTCGCCCCGACCTCCCCTGGCTCGGCAAACTGAAGATGCCCGACCTGCCCGTGCGCTGGGACGAGTCGATCATCGACTACCTGGTGTTCTGGAAAGACGACCCGCGCGGCCGCCGCATCATGGGCGCCTGGGTGCGCGACGCCAACAAGTATCGCGAGATGATCGTCGCGAATCTGCGCAACGCCGACCTGCCCGAGGACCTTCTGTACGTGGCGATGATCGAGTCGTCCTTCGACTCGTACGAATACTCCCGCGTCGGCGCGAGTGGGCTGTGGCAGTTCATGCCGGCCGCGGCCCGGGTCTACGGGCTCGAGATCAACCGCTGGGTCGACGAGCGCAACGACCCGGTGCGCTCGACCGAAGCGGTCCTGTACTACTGGAAGGATCTGTACGCCCGATTCGGCAACTGGGACCTGGCCCTCGCCGCGTACAACGCGGGCTACGGCGCGGTGCTCAAGAGCATCAGCATGTTCAACACCAACGACTTTTGGCGCCTGCAGGAGCTCGAGTCGGGCCTGCCGTACGGCACCAAGATGTACGTCGCCAAGGCCCTCGCCGCCGCCATCGTCGGGCGCAATCCCAAGATCTTCGGCTTCGACAAGATTCGCCCCACGCCGCAGGTGGAGTTCGAGACCGTCGAAGTGCCGACGTCCGTGGCGCTGAGCGTGGTCGCCCGGGCCGCCGGCACCAGCACCGAGCGCATCCAGCGGCTCAACCCCCACGTGCGCCGCAAGCGCACGCCCCCGGGCCAGCGCTACGTGGTTCGCATCCCGCCGGGCACGACCAGCAAGTTTGCCAGCAAGTTTCCCCAGCTGCGCGGCGACTGGGACGACCACGACGCGTACGTCATGCGCCACGGCGAGCGTTTCGAAGACATCGCCATGGAGCACGGGCTCACGTCCCGAGCCCTCGCCCAGCTCAACGACGTCCGCGACGAGTCCGAAGTGCACGGCGGCAGCATTCTCGTGGTGCCACGGGTCAGCGAAGACGAAAAGCACCGCAACCGTCAGAAGGCCAACGACGATCTCTACGCGTCCGGCGTTCCCCGAGGCGAGATCGGCGAGCCGCTGATCGTCGCGGTGCCCGACAAGAACGCCCGGGTGTCCGGCAAAAAGCACGTGTTCTACCGGGTTGTCGACGGCGATTCGCTCTGGGCGGTGTCTCAAGCGCTGCAGGTCAAAGTCGACGAGCTCGCGCGCTGGAACGGTCTCGAGGGCAACGCCCATCTGCATCCGCGCATGGTGCTGCAGGCCTGGGTCGCTCGCGGGTTCAAGGCCGAGAAACGGTCGGTCAAGCTGCTCGACCCGCGCCGCATTGTGCTTGTCACGAGCGGCTCGGAAGAGCACGTCGCCCTGGCCCAGGGACGGCTCGGTCGCCAGCGTCGGGTCTACACGGTCAAGTACGGCGGCACCTACGAAGACGTCGGCAAACTGTTTGGCTTGTCGCGCTGGGACGTCGCGCGAATCAACGGCAAACCGGCCAATACCCGACTCAAGGCGGGAGACACCGTGCTCGTGTACGAGGCCGTGGACCCGACCCGCTCCGAACGGGCCGCCGAACAGGCCAAGAAAGCCCGCCGCTACCGGCGCAAGTCGGGCATCAAGGTGCCGCCCCAGCGCACCGCCGACGCCGACGCCAAGGCCAGCGAGTAGTCGCTGGCTACCGCCCGCCGGCGACGGCGTGGCCGAAGTGATCGTGGCGACCCGTGTCGGGGTTGTCGATACGCAGCGGGCTGCGCGCCTCGACGCCGTCGGCCGTGCCGGGATAGAGCACGGCGCTGCCGCGATAGGTGCCGCCGTTGTCGCTCCCCGAAGCGCCGACCACGATGTCGTTGCGGCCGTCGCCGTCGACGTCGCCGGCGCCCGCCAGCGACTCGGCAAAGTGGTTGTACCCGGGCCCCAGCGGGTCGTGCAGCACCGTGCGCGGCATCGGCGACAAGCCTTCGCGGCCGCCGTGAAACACGGACCCGCGCCCGCGTTCGGGGCCGCTGGTGCCGATCAGCAGGTCGCCCAGCCCATCGCCGTTGACGTCGCCCACCCCGGCGACGGACGTCCCGAAGCGCTCGTAGGGCCCCGCCCGCGGGTCGCGCAATACCTCGCCGGGCACCGCCGCCACGCCGCTGGCGCCGCCGCGAAACACGTACACCGACCCGGTATCGCTGGCCGCGTCGTCGGCTCCCGGCGCGCCGACTGCGACGTCGTCAAAGCCATCGCCGTCGAGGTCGCCGGCGTTCGCAACCGCGTAGCCAAAGCGATCGAGGTCCACGGGCACCGGGGCCTGCAGTCGCGCCGTTGGAATCGCCAGGGCCCCCTCGGGGCCCCCGGGAAACACGTACACGGCGCCGCGATCGCGGCCGATGACCTGGCCGGCGACGTCGATGCCGGGGCCGCCGGCCAGCAGGTCCGCGTAGCCGTCTTGATTGAAGTCTCCCGACGAGTCGAGGGCAAAGCCAAAGTGGTCGTCGTCCTGCGGCACCGGTGAGTCAATGGTGTCGTCGGGTTCGGCGGCAACGCCGTGGCGCCCGCCGCGAAACACGAAGACGGCCCCCCAGTCGCGGCCTCCTCGGTCAGCGCCGCCCGCCCCGACCACCACGTCGGCAAAGCCATCCCCATCGATGTCGCCGCCGCCCGAAACCGCCTGACCGAACCAGTCCTGCGGACGCCCGTCGGGGTCCGACAGCACGGCCCGGGGCACTGCCGACACGCCGCGGGCCGATCCGTGAAAGACGTACACGGCACCGCGCTGCTCCCTGGCCCCCGCCGCGCCAACCAGCAGATCCGCATAGCCGTCCGCATCGAGGTCGCGCGTCACCGCCGCGGCCACGCCAAACGCAGCGCCGTCGATCACTCCGTTAAGCCGGGTCACGCGGCGGGAGCTCACTCCATCAGCGCCGCCGTAGTACACGAACACGCTGCCGCGGTCGTCTCCGCCCGAGTCGATGAGCGGCGCCGTAATCACCACGTCGGACAACCCATCGCCATTCAGATCGCCGGCGGCGCGGCCCACGTCGACGTAGCGCACCCGCGTCCAGGCCGAGCAAGCCCTCGGTGAGCACGCGCGCACGCGCCAAAAGTAGCGCCGGCCTACCGGGCGATCGGCGTTGATGTCCAGTGCCTCCTCCGGGCGAAAGTCGGCGCGCACGAGCTGGCCGACGCGGATCTCCGGCGACGCAAAGCTGCACTCGGCCAGCGCGCCGTCGAGGCAGCTGTCGTCCACCTCCAGCTCGTAGGTCACCGGCTCGTTCCAACTGACGAACGCCCAGCGAAACTCCGGGCGCGCGCCCGCGACGGTGCTGCCGTTGCCCGGGGCGAGCAGCAGCGGCTCCGGTGGGCGATCGACGGCCATCGCGTCGCCCACCCGGTCCTTGCATCCCGAGAGCGACACCGCGCCCAGCGCGGCCAGAGCCACCGCCGCGCGCCGGTAGTCGATCACCGTGCGTCGATCGTACGCCATGCGGCTGGCGCCACGCACCCGGGTTTTTGGGCCGTGATACTGTGCCGTTGTGGCCGGGTACGAGCGACATGTGTTCGCGTGTGTGACCGAACCTGCGCCCACGAATCCCCGCGGCTTCGCAGGGCAAACCAGTGCCGTCGCCGGGCCTCGACAGATGTCCGAGCTAACGCAGCGCGACCGCGGCGGCCCAGCCGATCGACGACCATGCGGATGACGAGGCGCAGAGCAACCCTGGTTGCCGCGGTCGTCGCAGCGGCGGCGGTCGCCGGAACCGCCCCCCCGGCCGCCCGCGCTCAGGCTCGCCAGGCCCCGAGGGGAAATCCCGACAACGCCGGGCCGCTGCCCGACATCCCGGACTTCGACGAAGGCTTTGAAGAAGGACTGGTCGAACACTCGTGGGCCGAAGGCCTGTCCATCGACTTCGGTTTGCGCAGCTCGGCCTTCTTGGCCACCGACTGCTGCCGGCTTCGCGGCATTGGCGGCGCGTCCAGCCTGCGCCTGTCGACGTGGCTATCTCCCCGGCTGCGCTGGGTTTTGCGCTTCGACGTCGCCGGCATTCCGGTGCGCCGGCTCGAGGCCATGAATTCGGGCGAAGACGGCGAGGCCGAAGGGGAGGACATCACGCTCAATCAGCAGGCTGCGGCTACCCTGGGCGTCCAGTTCACGAGCCTTGGCCCCGTGTGGCTCGAGGCGGGTCTAGGGTTTGCCAGCTATACCCTGCGCAGCGCCGATCAGGCTGTCCCCGAAACCAACCGCGACGGTGGCGGCTTTGCCGCGGTTTCGTCGGTCGGCACCAACATCCTCGAGCGCGGCCGCCTGCGCATCGCGGTCGAGGTCACCTTCATCGGCTCGCTCTACACGCGAATTAACAACGAGCAAGACCAGGGCTTCATCGGCCAGTTCGGTTTCGGCCTGTCCGCGGGGTTTCGCTAGTGTCCTGGAACAGGTCAGTACAGGGCTAGCAGTTCGTCGAAACGATCGAACAGATGATGCGGCCCGGCGTCGCCGAGCTCTTCGAGCTCGACGCGCGTCCAGCCCCCGTAAGTGACCGCGCAGGAGCGGCAACCGGCGGCCCTGGCCGCGCCAACGTCTTTGTCGGTATCGCCGACCATCGTGGCGCCGGACAGCTCGATCCCGGCCGCGTTGGCGGCGCGCTGCAGCACCGCCGGATCGGGCTTGTGCGGCAGCCCGTCGGAACCGCAAACCTCGTCGAGCAGCGACTCCAGGCCGGTCTGCGCGACGACCGCTTTTGCCATGTCCGTGCGCTTCGCCGTGGTCACGGCGACGAACAGGTCGGCGTGTTCGCGACGCAACCGCGCCAGCGTATCGGCGACACCGTCGAAGGGCTGGGTGTTGGTCTGGTGAGTCGCGTATTCGCGCCGGTAGGTTCCGACGAAGGCGTCGAAGCGCTCCGCCTGGCCAGGCGCGTCCCACGCCAGGCCCGTTGCCTCCCGGTAAAACAGCTCGAGGCTGATCCCGCGTCGGCAAAGCCACATATGGTGATCGGTTGGCTCAATGCCGATCGCGCGCATCGCACAGCGAATTCCGTAGCGAATGTCGTCGAACGAATCGACGAGGGTGCCGTCGAGATCGAGCAGTAAGAGGCGCGCCTTTGCCACGATTGGTGCTAGTCGCCGACGACTTCGATGAGAACGCCGGTGATGTTGTCCTTGCCACCGCGCTCGTTGGCCAGCGCGATCGCCGCGCGCAGCCCCGACTCGAGGTCGTCCTGGCCGAGCAGCTCGCCGATTTCTTCCGGGTCGTTGACGTAGCCGTGCAGGCCGTCGGTGCACAGCAAAAAGCGGTCGCCGACGCGCACGTCGATGTCGGCCGTATCGACCTGCACGTAGTCCTTGTGGCCAACCGCCCGGGTGATGACGTTCTTGCCGCTCGCGCCGGACGCTTCCTCCGGCGTGATGAGGCCATGCTTGAGCTTGTAGTTGATGAGGGTGTGGTCCTCGGTAAGCTGCAGCACCTCGCCGGCGCGCACTCGGTAGACCCGGCTGTCGCCGACATGGGCGGCGAACGCGAGCCCCCGGCGCAGGAGCAGCGCCGACAGCGTGGTCGACATGCCCTTTTTGCTCGGGTCGAGCTCGGCCATGCCGAAAACCATGTAGCAGGCGGCCTGCAAACCGCTTTCGAGCAGCCGCCGGACTTCCCACAGCGCCGGCTGCGTCCCCTGGACGGCCCGATCGATGAGGTGATCGAGATGCGTCGCCGCGCCAGACACCCACATGTTGAGCTGCTCGACCGCTTCTTCGCTGGCGACCTCGCCCTTTTGGTGCCCCCCAACGCCGTCGGCAACCACGTAAAAGCCGGCCGCGTCGCTCGTGGAGAACGCGTCCTCGTTGTGCGGGCGCTTGCGACCTACATCGCTCAGGCCGAAGGAGATCGTGCGCATTTACCCGATACTAGTCACGCGACCGCCGCGTCCGCAAGGGAACCCCCGTTTGCCCGGGCCCGGCGCTGCGGTTATCCTTTTTCGGGTGTCCAAAACCTCCGCAAACGGCGTCGTCGAGGCGCTAAACGCCAACGCGGAGCAGGTGCTTGCCGATTGGATCGAGAGCTTCGAAAGCTCGCCCCTGCGGTTTCCCAGCCCCGTCGACCGGCCGACCCTCACCTCGCTGGTGGACCCCGCGTTTCGCGCGCTGGCCGACGCCCTTTCGACCGGCCTCGAGCAAGCGGCCCCGGGTTCGCACCGACTTCGCGAAGCCGAGCGCCTGTTCGCGTTCGTCGGCGCCAGCCTCGCGAGCGCGAGCGTATCGTCCCGGCAGTCGTCGGCCTTCGACGCGTCGGCCCTGGGCGCGGCTCTGCGCGACGCGCTGTGTCGGCAAACCCGCGACGCCGCTGAAGAACGCTCGCTCCAGCCCCTGTGCGACTGGCTCACCGCCGTGCTGGCCGAATCGTTCGCCGCCGCCGGGCGCCAGGGAGAGCGAGAGCGATTTCACGAACTGCTCGAAGACCGCGTCTCGGTGGTGGCCATCTCGCCGTCGGTTGCGGCCGCCCTGGCCATCGGCGACGCCGAGTGCGGGGCGCTCGCCAGCGCCCTCGAGCGGCTGGTCGTGCAGGTCGCGCGCATCGGAGCGAGCGCCGTGATCATCGACGTGACCTCCCTCGACGGTGCGAAAATGCCACACAACCTGCAGGCCCTCGAAACCTTTCTTTCCCACAGCAAGGTCGGCGGCGCGGTTCGAATTGCCGCCGTGGGCCTTTCGTCGGCCGCCGCCCTCGAGTGGGGCCGCTGCGCAACGGCGCGCGGCGTCGACGTCGAGCTCTTCGATTCCTTTCTCCAGGCGTCGGTGTGGGCTCACGGCGCGCAGAGCAGCCCCGACGGCCGCGGCGGCACCGCCAACTGAGCCGGGGTAGGCGGTTTCGGCCTCTGGCGTTACAGCCGGCTTGAACCGTCCAGAACGCACACCCGCTGCAGCTTTGTCGTCGGAATCACAGCAAAACCCTTCCGGGTCGCGGAAGCGATCCGGGCATGGATGGTAGACTTTTCGCGGGTGTCGGAGGAGTTCCCAGTCGCGTTTGGGCGGTATCAGCTCAACGAGAGGCTGGCCATGGGGGGCATGGCCGAGCTGTTTAAGGCCCAGGTGTCCGGAGCACACGGCTTTCAAAAGCAAGTCGTCATCAAACGCATCCTGCCGCACCTCGCTGCCGATGATCACTACAACCGGATGTTCATCGACGAGGCCAAGATCACCGCCCGGCTCTCACACCCCAAAATCGCGCAGACCCTGGAGCTGGGAAAGTTCAACGGCCAGCTCTACATCGCGATGGAGTTCGTCGATGGCCTGGACCTGCTGGCCATCCTGCGCGAAAGCGCCCACCGCCGTACTCGAGTGCCGCAACACCTGACGGTCTACATGATCCAGGAGATGCTCGACGGCCTCGACTTCGCGCATCAGCAAACCGATGCCGACGGCGACCCTCTCAACATCGTGCACCGCGACATCTCGCCGTCGAACGTGCTGGTGTCGCTGCGCGGCGACGTCAAGCTGGTGGACTTTGGCATCGCCCAGGCCACCGAGCGCGAGCAAGAGACCAAGGCCGGGACGCTCAAGGGAAAATACGGCTATATGTCGCCCGAGCAGGTCGTCGGGGCCGAGATCGACTCGCGCTCGGACCTGTTTTCCACCGGCGTCGTTCTCACCGAGATGCTGATGGGCCGGCGCCTGTTCACGGCGGCCAACGATCTCGATGTTCTGCTCATGGTGCGCGATGTCGACCTGTCGCGGTTCGAGCGCTACGGCGGCTTTCTCGACGACAGCGTTCGGCAGATCGTGCTGCGCAGTCTGCAAAAGGATCCCGAGGATCGGTTTCAGACGGCAGGGGAATTTCGCGAAGCCCTGGCGGAGTGGCTCTTCGAGCAGCGCCAGCGCGTGTCGAGCAAGGACGTGGCCTCGCTGGTCAACGAACTGTATTCGGACGCCTGGGAGCGCCGGCGCAAAAAAGCCGAAGAGGAGGCCTTGGCGGCACCGCCCGCCGCTCCGGGCGCCGCAGCAGCGCCCGCCGCACCCGCCGCACCCGCCGAAAGCCCGGTCGAGCCGGCCGCGGCCGGAGAATCATCGGTCCCCGTGAGCCTCAGCGGCATTCCGGCGGGCGCAGGCGACCCGGGCGAGTCGATGCCGCTCGTGGTCGTTCAAGACGACGAGCTCGACCTGACGAGCGAAGAGGTGGAGCTGGTCGAAGAGGACATCCTCACGCCGCAGGCGTCCGGCAGCGACGCCGAGGTGGCCGAGGTGGCCGAGGACCTGGGTGCTGCGCTCGACGCGGCCTTTGCGGACATCGCGTCGACACCCTCGGCACCCGCTGTCCCCGCCGCGCCTGCTCCGGCGGCGGCAGCCGCAGCGGCGGCGGCAAGCTCGGGCAACCTGCCGGCTTTCGATCTCGGCCAGGTCAACGCGCCCGGCCGGCGCGGCGTGCTGCGCGCCACCACTCGACGCGGCGAGGAAGACGTCGAGGTCTCGCTGTCCGACGGCAGCACGTTGCCGGTGTCCATCGACGACCTGTCGGTCTCGGCACCGGGTCCCAGCGGTCACATCGAAGCCCAACCGCTGACGTCGGAGATCGCGTTCGACGATATCGCCTCGGCGGTGCGCGGCTCGGGCCCCACCGAACTACCGAAGCCATCGACCGACGAGCTCGAAACCGCCCGCGGTCGGATGCCGACCACTCTTTCCGAGATCGAGGAAACGCCGGACGACCACGGCAATCTGGCGGAAACGTCGCCGATCAAGGTGCTGGCTCGGCTCAGCGGCTCGCGGGCCAGCGGACTGCTGACGGTAACCATCGGCGGCATTCGCAAAGAGATCTTCTTCACCGACGGCCGTCCCGAGTACGTGAGCTCCAACGTGGCCGGCGAACTCTTCGGTGAATACCTGGTGTCGGAAAAGGTCGTGTCCGACGGGGAGCTTTCGATGGCCCTCGCCATGATGCCGCACTACGGCGGCAAGCTCGGCGACACCCTGGTGGGGCTAGGCCTGATCAAACCTCTCGACGTGTTTCGCCACCTCACCCGTCAGGTGCGGGAAAAACTCATCGACGTTTGCACCTGGACCAAGGGCGAGTTTGCCTGGTTCGACGGCCGGGAAAACGAGCGAGAGGCGTTTCCCCTGGACCTCGACTGCTACGACGCCATGGGGGCCGGGGCCATGAAGCTGCGAGAGACCTACGTTCGCGACTGGGCAGACGCCCGCCGCGACGTTCACCTTTCGTCGGTCAAAAGCCGCGAGCTGCGGCCCGAGAGCTTTCGCCTGGGCGCGGAGGTCCGGGCCATCTACAACAAGCTCGACGGCCGCAAGAGTCTCGGTGAGCTCGCGCGGGCGTACGACAGCGACGAGCACCTGCTGCGCTTTTTGCGCATCGCGTACCTGCTGTACGAGACGTCGCTGGCCCGCGAGTCCTAGTGACCTGTTCTAGGTCACTAGCTTTCGTCTGCCCGGTTCAGGTAGGCCGCGCGGTCGCCGGGCAAAGGCACGTCGATTCGCCGCGGGGCGCCCGTTTGCGGGTCCGGTAGCTCGACCGACGCCCCGTGCAAAAAGTGTCCGGCCAGCGGCCACGGCGAGCCGCCGTAGCGCTCGTCGCCGACGATGGGCATGCCCACGTGAGCCAGGTGGATGCGAATCTGGTGCATGCGCCCCGTTCGGGCCGTACACCGCAACAGAGCGCGCTCCGCGAGCTGCCGCGCGACCGTCCAGCGAGTGCGCGCCTCCATGGCGTCGAAGTCGCGGTCGCGCGCCAGGCGCACGCCGCCGCGCTCGCGGTCGTGGGCCAGCGGCTCGTCGCACGCACCGTCGCTCGCGCTGGGGCTGGCCACCGCGGCCAGATACTCCTTGGTGACCGCACCGCGCGAGAACGCGTCTCGCAGAGCCAGCCACGCGCCTCGGGTGCGCGCCGCGACCAGAGCCCCGGTGGTACCGGCGTCGAGTCGGTTGACCAGCCCGCCCTCGCGCGGGTCGTCGGACACCGTCGCGCACTCGGGAAACTGCGCCACGATCGCGTTGGCAGCGCTCCCGCGCTCGCCGGCGCGCAGCGGGTGGGACGGCCAGCCCGCGGCCTTGTTGATCACGATGAAGGCGTCGTCCGCGTGCGCGATATCGAGCGTCAGTTCGGGCTGCGGCACCGGGCGCATGGCGTCGTCGTCGGGCGGTGCCGCCGGCAGGCTGATGGTCGCGCCCACCGGCGCGCGGTCGCCCTTTTTGGCCTTGCGCCCGTCGATGCGCACCTCGCCGCCCTCGAACAGGCGCTTGAGTCGGCTGCGCGAGGTGCCCGGAAACCGCGCCGCCAGCAGCTTGTCGACGCGCCCCGCTTCGCCGTCCTCAACGACGATGGAGAGCCGTTGGTCTGCGTCGTCACTCATACCGCGCGCAACAGCCAGGCAGTGAGGGGCGTGCCCGCCGCCACGGGTCCACTGTCGGCCGGGACCTCGACCAGGGCGTCGACGCCCACCATCGACATGGTCCGGCCGGAGCCCTGGTCGCCGGTGGGCAGCGCCCGCAGCTCGGCGCCGTCTCGCTCGATTCGAACGCGAACAAAGTGGGCCCGCCCGGGCTTCTTCGGGTGGTCGACCGCCAGGGTCACCGGGACCCGCGGACGCAAAACGTCTTGCTCGCGAGCCCCCTGCAGCACTCGCAAGGCCGGGCGACCGAACAACTCGAACACCACCATCGACGACACCGGGTTGCCGGGAAGCCCGAAGACCGGCGTGCCGTCCTTGACGCCGAAGGCCAGGGGCTTGCCGGGCTTCATCGCCACTTTCCAAAACCCCAGCTCGACGCCACAACGCTCGAAGGCCTCTTTGACGACGTCGTAGTCGCCGACCGACACCCCGCCCGACGACACGAGGACGTCGGCGTCGAGCGCCTGCTCGATACGCGCTACCGCGTCGTCGAGCTGGTCGCGGGCGATGCCCGCCGGCACCGGAACGCCGCCGGCCTCGCGCACGGCGGCGGCCAGGGCGTAGGCGTTCGAGTTGACGATTTGCCCCGGCCCGGGCTCGACGTCCACATCGACGAGCTCGTCACCGGTGGACAGGATGGCGACGCGCGGGCGGCGGAACACCGGCACGTCGGCGACCCCCAGCGCGGCGAGCAGACCGATTTCGCCGGGGCCGAGCGCGGCGCCGGGCTCAAGCACGCGGCGACCGTGCGCCACGTCTTCGCCCGCCCGGCGAATGTGCTGCCCCGGGCGCGCCGTCTCGGCGAACGCGACGCGTTCGCCCTGGTCGTCGGCGTCTTCGCGCATGACCACGGCGTCGGCACCGCGCGGCACCGGCGCCCCGGTCATGATTCGCATCGCGGCGCCCGCTGCCAGCTCGCTGTCGGGCGCGTCGCCGGCGGCGCTCACACCGCGAACGGACAGGGTTCCGGGCACGTCGGCAGCGCGTACCGCAAAGCCATCCATCGCCGAGTTGTCGCACGGCGGCAGGTCGCGGCCCGAAACGACCGGCTCGGCCAGCACGCGGCCGTCGGCATCCGACACCGACACACGTTCGATGGGCAGAGGTCGCAGTTCGGCGCGAATCCGCGCCCAGGCTTCGGCCACGCTCAGCATGCCCGGAATCTAGCCGGAATCACTGCCAATGACGAATTCGAATCGACGGCAAAGCGGAACGCGTTACGCTGGCCGCGTGGTAGTACGGCGCAGGGCACTGCGCGCAGCAGCAGTCATGTCCCTCGCCGCGCTGGTGGCGCTGGTCGTCGGCCTCGGCGCAACCGGCGACGCGCCGACGCGGTGGATCTTGCTGCCCCCGCTGGTCGCCGCCGTGACCGTGCTCGCCATTGCGGCGGTGGCGGTCGACTACTTCGGGGTGCGTCGCCGACGCCGCGGCTGGCGAGGAATCGCCGTCGACCCGCGGGCTCGCGAGGCGGCCTCGGTGCGCAGCCGGGCCCTGGACCTTCGGTTCGGCGCCCTCAAAAAAGCCGGCGACCCGCGCACGCCGGCGACCGCCCGCGCCCTGCTCTTTGCTCTGGCCGAGTCGGACCGGCTCGCCGATGCCGGCGCCGTCGTCGACTTTTTGTCCGCCGACGCGACCTTCACCCGGGTCGGCAACGACGTCGTCGCCGACGCCCTGCGAGCCATGGCCCTCGCCGAGCTCGGGCGAACCGACGAAGCCCGCGCTCTCGTCGGCGAGCTGGCCGCGCGCCGGCGCTCACCGGCCGTGGTCGAGTACGCCGGCGCCCATGTCGCCGGCCACAGCGGTGACCTGCGCGGCGCCCTCGCCCGGATCGACGCTCTCTCCTCGCGCCGGCGCGCCCGCCATCTGCGCCGCGAACTCGCCGAACTGCGCGCCCGTCTGCTCAGCGACGCCGGCCGCTACGACGAAGCCGTCGCCGCCCTGCGCGCCCTCGCTGCCGGTGGCCACCGCCCCGCTGTCGAACAGCTCCTCGACCGGGCCCGCGACCGCGGCCACGGCGCCCTGGCCCAGGCAGCGCTGAGCGCCCTGAACCAGGCCAGCCCCTACCGGTAGGAGGCAACGCCACCGAAGGCGCCGTGTCGGGATCGCCTGTCCGCCTCCGCTAGACGTCGAGCGCAACGACCTGCTGTCCCCGCAACTGGCGCGCGCGGTGGTCCCAGTCGAGCACCGCCACGAACGAGCGGGGCGACGCGTGCTCGAACAGGCGGCGGCCGCCGCTGGCCAGCACGCTCGTCCCTCGGCGCATGTCGAAGTCGCCCTCGACGCCGGTGCGGTTGGCGACGAACAAGGGCAGCCCCGTCTCGGCGCTGCGCCGTTCCCAGGTGTCGCCCGGGCCGTACTGTCCGGGGGGCCAGGTCGCGGCGGACACGAGCAGGTCAGCACCGCGCTGCGCCAGCGCCAGCGCGTGTTCTGCTGGCCAGGCATCGGCGCAGATCAGCAGCCCCACCCGCAGTCCGTCCAGCGCGACAATCAGCGGCGCCGTTCCGGGGGCCGACCAGTCCTCGGCCCCCGAGATGGTGTTGATCTTGTGGTGAACGCCCACGGGCGTTCCGTCGCGGTCCGTCACGAACAGGGCGTTGTGGCAGTCGCCGGCGGCCGAGCGCTCGACGTGGCCGACAAAGAGCGCCATGCCGCGGTCCGCGGCTTCGGCCTGCAGGCGCACGACGTGGGCATCGGGGCCCCTTTCGATCCAATCGGCACCGATGGCTCGCTCGAAGTAGTACCCGGTCAACGCGAGCTCGCTGGTGACCGCCCACTGAGCCCCGGCGTCCGCGGCCACTCGCAGCGCTTGCACCACCGCGGTCGCGTTGTCGGCCAGCGCCCCGACGGTCGGGTTCAGGTGCAGCAAGGCAACCCGCAGGGTCTCCGAACCGCGACGCCGCGAGCACGCCCACGAGCTCGTCGCCAACGCGCCGCTGGCGGCGCCCAGCGCCAGACCGCCGAGCCAGCGCCGGCGCGTCATGCGGGACCGGGTCACTGTCCCGCCTTGTCAAGAGGCCACTTGTCGCGCAAGCCGACCGCGAGCGCATGCACAAACGCCGACAGCGGGGACTCGGGATCGACCTCGAGAGCCGCCCAGGTGCGGGCCCAATGCTCCGGACGCTGCGAAACCGCCACGGCCGCGCTCGCCGCCTGATCGCGCAGCACCTCGTGCGCGAGTCCCGCCGGCAGAGTGCCGTACTGAAGGCGATCGAGCACCGCCGCGTAGGCGTAGGCAGCGGCCACGACCCGCGCTTCTCGCAAAAGCGCCGGCACGTTCGCAACGGCGTCTTCGACCAGGGGCTTTGGCAAGCCCCGCATCGCCTGCCGCACGAGCGCCTCCGTGAGGCCGAACCGCCCCAGGGCGTGCAGCGCGCTGCGGGTGCGCTCGGCACCGTAGCCGTTTTGCAGCTGCAGCGCCTCCAGCACCGCGGCGTGCACACCGGCCCCGACGAGCTCGCCGACCTTGAGATGCTGGCTGCCGGATTCGAGGACCAGGCCACCTTTGAGCGGGGCGGCCACGACGAGCTGATCCGTTCCGGTGCCGGTCGCCGCGTGCGGTGTCTTTTTGCTGGCGACGACGAGCTGGTGAAGCGCGGCGCTTTTGGCCTCGGTCGCCACGGTCGCGAGCTTCACCTGGGCGCCGGGCAGCAGGGGGTGATTGACCAGCACCATCAGGTTGATGGTTCCGTGCTCGGGCACCAGCTTCGAGCCGCGTTGGGTCTGCCGGTAGCGGGCGGGGTCGCCGGCGCGCACCGCGTTGCCGTCGACTCCGGCGGTCGCAAAGACGTCGACGCGCAGCGCGCCGGAGCGGCGGACAACATGGGCGGCGTGGCTCATGCTCGCGGCGGTGCCCATCAAGGCGGTGGTCGCCGGCGGCAGGCCCAGCTCGTTGGCGACGCGCCGATGATGGGCGCGGCTGCCCAGCGCGCGGCGTCGGGCAAACTGCCGTCGATTGCCTCGCGCCTCCATGCTTTGCACGTTGACCAGGTGAGTGACCCGCTCCGACTGTCCGCCGAAAACCGTGGAGGTGGAGAGCACCCGGTGCGCGCGCTTGAGCTCGACAACGAGATGGCGAGCGCCCCGACGCGCGGCGAACAGCGGCTGGTCGACAAGGGTGATCGCAGTCGGCGTTTGGTCCCTGGCCTGGGCGTGGGCAGTCGATGCCGCCCCGGGCGAAAGCACGAGCGCCGCGGCTGCTACGAGCGCCCGCGTCATTGCGAAGCCTCGCCGGGCGACTCCACGAGGATCAGCTTGCCCGTCTTGGGGTCGCGAAACACGCGGCCCACCGCGCGATAGCCGCCGCCGACCTGCCCCACCCCGCCCGGAACCTCGGGGAGATCGCGGGCTCGCGTCACGTCCTGGCCACCCACCTGGGGCGTTCCCTGCTGCCCCAGGATGAGCGCGGCCATGAGTCCGCAGGCGAACACGAGCATGACGTCGACCAGCGTCGCCATCGAGGCCATCGGGTCGTTGTCCGAGTCGTCAAAGCGGCTCTGCCAGCGCGCCGGCGTTCGTTCATCCACGGGGCGCCTCCCCCGGCAATGCGTCCAGCCTCCGGTCGTAGAGGCGTCGCCGGGCGCGGCCGAGGCAGAAGCCCAGCGCTCCCACGGCCAGTCCGATGACGGTCGTGTCGAACGCGACCGTGACCGCCGCGGCGAGCTCGGCAACGTCGCCGTTGCCCAGAGCGGCCAGACCCGGGCCGAGAGGAATCAGCGTGCCCATCAAGCCGAGCATCGGACCAACGCGCGCGAGCATGTCGGCGCGGCCGATGCGCGACCGCCCGATGGCCAGCAGAGCGTCGTGTCTGGACGGCAGGCCCCGGCCGAAATACTCGGTCGCGAACAGCCCGCTGTCGAACAGCGTCACGGCCGCCGCGCTCAACAAGAGTACGTGGGTGGGCCACGCCAGGCTGTCGGCCACTACTCGAAAGATCGTTGCGAAATCCAATGTTCGTTTCCTATGTCCGACGTCGCGAGCCGTAGACCATGCCCGCGAAAAGAAAGGCCGCCGCCAGCGCCAGGACCCAGGGCCAGGGAACCGGCGGCGCCGCGCCGTTGCGAGCCTGCGCGTCGGTCTGCACCTGCAGCTCGCTGGCGATCGCCTGGGCCTCGGCCCCCAACGTCTGGGTAAGCACGTCGGCAAACGCTTCGGCGACCTCGGGAGCCAGCCGCGCGGCAACGTCGGCCATCATCGGGTGGTCGGGCCGCGTGTGACCGCTGCCGGGCAAGCCGTACTCGATGACCGCCCGGGCGAACGACTCGGACAGCTCGGCGAGCGTTTTTTCGTCGGCGTCCCAAAACCCCTTGTGGGCGGCCACCAGCAGCACCGCCTGCATGTTGGTGCGCACGTGCACGTTCTGTCCGTCGGCGAGAAACTCCGACAGACCGATGCCGTGCTTGTCGTCGAGATACACCGCCTTGACCTCGTCCCACGCCCAGCTCTTGATGATGTGCGGGCTGGTGACCTGCCAGCCCCAGAGGTTTTCGACGAACCCGGTGCCCATGGTGCGCGCGCCCGCGTAGCCGTGCTCCATCAGGGCCTTCAGGTACGTGGGGTTCAGGTGGCGCCCGCGCAGCTCCTGCATCAACGCCGTTGGCAGCGCCTGCAGGCCCGCGTTCTTTGGGTCTGCATGCCGAACGACGCGGGCTCGCGGCGGCGCGCCGGACTGGGCCTCCACCGCCATGCCGAGCCCCCCCAGGTAGTCGAAGACGTCGTTGTTGTCGAGAACGCCGTACAGATTGCTAGCCCGCCCCAGGTACGTGTGCTCGGTGCGTGCCAGCAACCGCTTGAACGCCGCGGGCGCCGCGGTCCCGGCGCGGCCGCCGCCGTAGGCGTGACCGATGCGGCGCACGAACGTCCGGGAAAGCTCTTCGCGCGACTGCCAGGCGCCGGAACGCTCGGCGAGCCGGTTGATGCCGGCACCGTAGCTGCCCGGAGCGTCGCCAAAGATGCGGGCGACCGCCAGCGGTCCCGCCTCGGCCGGCGGTTGCCCGGCCGCGAGGAGCTCCCCGGTCGCAGCGACCCAGTGGGCGGCGATTTGATTGGCGGCCAGGGGTTCGTTGCCGCGCGTGCGCCCTTCGCCCAGCGGCGCCAGCGTCGCCGCCAGGGCTTCGCGGAGCTCCGGGTGGGCCTGCACGATGCTGTCGTGAGCCCCTTCGAGGGCCACCAGCACGGCTCGATCCAGCAGCTGAATCAGGTGCCCGTACAAATCGCGAAACAGTCCGGACGCCACGAACGTCACGTCCCGGCGCACGCCGTCGGCGCCCAGGGGCACGCGCTCGAGGCCCGTGACGATGCCGCGGCTGTTCCAGGTGGGGGCCACGCCGAGCATGTGCATGCCGAAGGCCACCATCGCCCCTTCGTCCCGCACGGCGTCGGACGCCCACAGCACCACCGCCTCCACGCCGTCCGGCGTGCCCTTCGCCTCGGCCCGAGCCTTCGCCGCCAGCTCCGCGCCCAGCCCGTAGCCCAGGCGCGTCGGCAGCACGCTGGCGTCGAGGGCGTGAAAGTTTCGCCCGGTGGGCAGCACCTCCGGCGTGCGCACCGGGTCGTTGCCCGGGCCCGGCCGCACGAAGCCGCCGTTGAGCGCTTCCAGCAGAGCTCGCGCCTCTCGCTCCGGCGACGCCCGAAGGGCTGCCTCCCACTCGGCATCCGGCTTCGCGTCCGGGCCGGCCATGGAGCGCAGCATTCGAGTCACGGCCTCGTCGGTCCAGGCCTGGCCAAAGACGTGCAGTCCGTGGGGCATGAAGCGCTCCTGCAGCTCGGTCAGGTAGTGACCAACCTCGTGAACGAGAAGCTCGCCGTCGACCTCGTCAAAGCCGATGCCGCGGGCTTCGAGTTCCGGCCGCATGCTGGCGACCAGCTCGTCGCGCAGATTGAGCCTGTCGATGGTTTCGCGAATCTCCGCCAGGGCCCGGGCGCCCGCGTGGCCCTCGACCGCCGCGGCGGCCTCGTAGCTCTCGACGAGCTGGCGCAGGCTAAGCAGGTCGTCGTACAGCGGCGTGGTCTGCAACGACGGCGTCAGGTGGTCGACGATCATGGCGTGGCCGCGACGCTTGGCCTGAATGCCCTCGCCCACGCCGTCGACGATGTAAACGTAGGGGCTCGGCAGGTCGCCCAATGCGATGCGCGAAAAGTCGTCCGCGCCGAGGCCGACCCGGCGGCCCGGCAAAAACTCGTAGGTCGAGTGCCGGCCCAGGTGCACGACGGCGTCCACGCGGAGCTCGCTGCGAAGGTACTCGTAGAACGCCAGGTACTGGTGCGGCGGCGGAAACGCCAGGTTTGCGTGCAGCAGCTCTTCGTTGAGTTCCCAGCCCCGCGGAGGCTGGGGACCGATGAAGACGTTGCCGAAGCGAAGGCCGGGAATCACGAAGTCGCCGTCGTGAACCATGATGTTCCCCGGCGCTTTGCCCCAGCCGGCCAGGCCTTCGATGCCGGTGGCGCGGAGCGCGTCGGTGAGCCCGGCAACGCGATCCTGGGCGCCCTCGGTGCCGTCGATCCACCCGGCGTAGGCGGTGCGCAGGGCGGTGAGCTGCTCGAGCGCCTGCGCGCGAAGCGGGTGGACGGCTCCTTCCAAGAGGTGTTCGACGTCGTCGAGGACGCGACGCACGCGCCCGCGGGAAAGCTCGCGCTCCGCCTCGGCCATGCCCTGCTGCACGCGCACGCGCAGCGTCGCCAGCGGCCCCTCGAGCATGGTGCGGCGCGCCACTTCGGGTAGCCCGGCAAAGTAGGCGGCGTACTGTTCGCTCGAATAGGTCGCTGCGCGGCCGGCCATCGCCGCCAGCGCCGGGCCGTCTTCCGGCAGGTTCACGCCGCGAGCCTGCAGCATGTCGAGCAGCTCTTCGGTGTCCGCGGGCAGCGGTCCGGTCTGGTAGCCCTCGGCCTTGAGCCGCCGAAGAATCGACAGCAGCGACGCGGGCACGTCCAGGTTGTCGGCGCCGATGTTGTGCCGCCCGGGCGGGTGGTTGTAGTAGACGACGGCCAGGCGTTTGTCAGCGTTGGCCTTGGTGCGCAGCGCTCGGAGCCGGACCAGGCGCGCAGCGAGGGCCGTGACCTCTTCGGCTATGGGCCGCAGGGGCCGCAGTCGCAGCCCCGAGGTCGCGTGCGCCGTGGCGGGTCCGGCGGCCGCGAGAACGAAAGGCTGTCCGGTGCCCTGAATCTCGGGCATGGCCAGGCGGTAGTGCACGCTGTCGTCGGGCAGTCCGTCTTCGGCGACCCGCCAGGCCGCGGCGGAACGATCCTTGAGGCGCACCCCCTTGAGCACCGGTACGCCGAGCCGGGCGAGCGCGTCGGTCGCCCGTTTGGCACCGGCGCCGCCGCCGAGAACGAAGTCTTGCAACACCACGACCGCGACCAGCGTGCCGTCGTCGTTGCCTTTCGCGGCGAGGGACTCCAGCGCGTCGATGCTTGCCTGGCCCCAGCGAGCCAGTACGGACACGCAGGCCAACGACTTCGCCTCGAGCTCGCGGCACAAAGCCTGGTGCAGCTCTCGGTCTCCGGCCTGGTCGCCGTAGGCGTAGTCGAGCAGCGCGACGTAGGGGCGTCCGCCCGCGACGGGAGACGTCTGCGAACTGCCGCGGCCGTCGAGGAAGCGCAGGCTGTCCACGGCCTGCGGCGGCGGCAGCTGCGACCGCGCGTCTGGCGCGACGACCAGGAGGCGCAGCATGACCGCGAGGTTGGCGACGCCGCGACCGTCGCGATACCGGCGCGCCTGGGCCAACAGCGACAGCGGGTCGGCCGGCGCTTTGCCGGCGCGCTGCTCGGCCGCGGCCGCCACGGCGCGGCGCAGGCGGTCGACGGCCTCTTGCGCGGCCATGCCGGCAAACGGGGCTCGCCCCCGCCAGCGCGCGTGGCGGGTCAGCCGCGCGTCGCCGTGCAGGGGAACGACGGTTGCGGGAAGCGCGCTCGCGAGAACGGCGTCGATGCGCGACGCCTCGTCGCCGTAGACCGCGGCCAGCACGAGGACGTCGGCCGCCGCTATCAGCGTGCGCAGCTCCGCTTCCCCCATGGCCCCGAGCTGCGAGGTCGAGCGGAAGGCCAGGGTGTGGCCGGGTTCCAGGGCGGCGAACGCATCCGCCGCGGCCGCGAACTCCGGCGCCGACGCTTCCGAGACGAACGCGACGACGGTGTCTGCGCGCGCCGCGTTGGTCATCGCCACGCCGCACACCAGGAAAGCGATAAACAGCCTGGCGACCTTTCGGGCGGGTGTTGTGAACGGCTTGTGGGACACGGGGCGTACCTCTTGGCTCGCGAGGGGCGAGGAGCGAGAGGTCCGTCGTCGAGCCGACAGGCTCACGCAAACCGTGCACTCCTCTCCGTGACACCCGCGGAAAGAATCTTGCGGCGCCCGGGGGAGGTCTCCTGGCTTCGGGCACGGGCCGAAGCCCAGCGTCGCTTTCGCCTTCCCCGGAAAACCGAGTGACGTAGTGAAAGCGACTTCCCGTTCACAGTGGCGGGGACCGCGTCGGCTTTGCACCGAACTTCCCTGGTCCCAGGACGCTATTTCAAAGGTGGACGACTTATATGCCCGGGGGCCAACCCCGTCAACCGCCCGCCGCCAGCCCGGCACACTCCCGCGCCCCGGGCCGAGGCCGAGACCGAGACCGAATCCGAGGCCGAGGCCGAGACCGAACCCGAGGCCGAGACCGAACCCGAGGCCGAAACCGAACCCGAGTCCGAGACCGAGGTCGGCGCCCACTCCCCAGCAAGACCAGGCCAACGCAAACCACCCGGTTTCCCCGCCCGATTCAGGCCAGCACCATCCGGTCAGCCAATGGCAACCTGGCAACACCGTCCCCAAACGTTGCCGCCAGCACCACCCGGCCGGCCAATGGCAACCTGGCAACACCGTCCCCGAACGTTGCCGCGCAAACGTCGCCTTCGATGGCGCTCGACCTGGGCAACACCGTCCCCGAACGTTGCCGGGCAAACGTCGCCTTCGACGGCGCTCGACCTGGGCCACACGACGACGATCAGGCTGCACGACGACGACCAGGCCACACGACGACGATCAGGCTGCACGACAGCCTCCGCAGCCGCGCCCTGCCTACAACGATCTGCCGGCCTACGGGCCGGCACCGACAGCAACCCCCAGTCCCCACCCGGAGCCGAGCACGCGCCGCCCCACGAAGCCGAGGGGCGAAGACGATGGGGGTTGGCCGCGCGCAGTTCGGACCGCACGCGACAACGTACATGCTCGGCACGACGCCCTGCGCCCGACCGCCAGCGATCAGCGGACCGTATGCCTGAGCACGGCCAGCCCCCATCGCGTAGCCCCGATCGGAAAGAGCGTCCTTCGCAAGCCCGGCCAGCTAGACCTTGCTCGATCCCAGGCCTCGCCTGGCTTGGTCAGACCGCTACCGGCCCTGGATCTTCTTGATCTCCTCGAACAGAAGGTCGATCTCCTCGTCCTTCGTATAGTAGTGCGGCGAAACCCGCACGCCGGCTCCCGGCCGATGGTCGCAGAAAAAACGCCGGTCGTTCAGCGCATCCACTACCTGCTCGGCGCCCTCGAAATCGAAAACCACCGAGCCACCGCGCCTCGCCCCGTCGCGGGGCGAGTTGAGCGTAAATCCGAGCTCGTCCACCCACTCCACGATCTTGCCGGTGAGACGCAGCGACTTGTTCCGAATGGCCGCAACGCCGATCTCGTTGATCAAATCGGCACCGGCCCGGGCGTGGTAGACGGCCGCCACCGCCGGCGTGCCGTTCATGTAGCGCCACCGATCGTCGGCGTAGTCCTGGGCGCCCATGACGAAGCCGAACGGCTTTTTGTGGCCGAACCAGCCGGTCACGCGCGGCTCGAACTCGCGCATCAGGTCCGGGCGCACGTACAGGTAGCCCACGCCGGGACCGCCGTTTACCCATTTGACGGAGCCGCCGCAGGCGAACGACACGCCAAAATCCTGAACGTCGACCGGATATGTGCCCAGCGACTGGTAGCAATCGAGCACTACGTGAGCGCCGACTTCTTTGGCCCGTGCGGCGATGGCCTTGGCGTCTTGCACCGCGGCCGAGCGGAACAGCACGTGCGAGATGGGCACCACGAGGGTGCGCTCGTCGATGGCGTCGAGAATCTTCTGGGTGTCGACGGTTACGCCGTCCCCCTCGACCGTGACGACCTCGGCACCGCGCCGCTCTTCGGCTTTCCACAGGTACGCCACCGACGGAAAGTTCATGTCCGAGTAGACGATCTTGTTCTTCTCGGGGGTGTAGTCGAAGCACGACGCCACCACGGCCATGGCCTGGGCGACGTTGGTGTGAATCGTGACCGTGCCCTCGGGCGCGTTCATGATCTTGCCCAGGCGGTCGCCGTGCGCCTCGACCGCCGGCAACCAGTCGTTCCACGCCGTCACCGACTTCTGGTGCCACAGGTCGTAGAACTCGAGCAGGTAGTCGCGGGCCTTGCCCGGCACGCAGCCGAGCGAGTGGGTCACCATGTGCACGCAGTTCTCCAGGGCCGGGAACTGCGTGCGGTAGTCGAGCAGCGGGTCTTTGGTCATTGAATCCGGGGGTCTCGGTTCGTTGCGTTGCGTGGCGTGGGCGGGCCTGTGCCGCGGTGGCGGCCGGCGGCTAATGGTACGGGTCGTCGCGCCCCGATTTCTTCATCTCGGCGGTCCAATCCGAGAACACTTCGTCGCGCACGGACCACAGCTCGGGAAAGAAGCGCTTCTTCATGCCCTCGGCGAGCAGGTCCGACGGTTTGCCTTTGAGGGAGGGCGTGCCGATGCCAATCATCCGGTAGACCAGCATGAGATGCCGGTAGCGCCAGGACTGCAGCAGCTGGTCGTAGTCGACCAGGCCCTCCAGCAGGCGAAACATGGCGTCGTTTTCATCCGGGTGCTCGTAAATGCCGCGCAAAGACACGCCCGAGCGCTCGAGCATCGCGGCGGCCGCGGGCCAGACGATCTCGCCCGGTAGGCGAAGCAAGGTCTTGAATCCCGGCGATTCCTGGCCGCTGCCGCGACCGAGGCCGGTCCGAATGGTCATGTAGTTTTTGGGCGACAGGCTATCGAGAATATCCAGCTGGGCCGTGATCAGGCGAAGAACCCGGCCGATCCGACGCAGCAGGGCCATCGCCGCCCAGGGCTTGTCGCTGTTCATGGCCGCGACGACCCGGTCGAGGTCGTCGGCGATGAGCTTCATCCAGAGCTCGGCGGCCTGGTGGACGACCTGAAAGAGAAGTTCATCCCGGCAGGTCCGGTCGCCAACGGGCTTTTGCAGCGCCAGCAGCTCCTCGGTCCGGATGTATTTTTCATAATCGGTGAGCGCCATCCGGCCGACGGTGTACCACAGGCCGCCGAGCCTTGAGAGGTCCTGCAAGAACCTGCGAGGGCCGTTTTGCCGTTTTCACAACTGACCGTTTTCAAGCGGCTTTTGGCGATTTTTTAGCACTCTCCCCTCGGGGTTGACAACGCGCCAGGGGTGATTACCAATGCTGGCAGCAGACCGAGACGCCTCGGTCGCAACACGCAGTTTCACGCCCGAAGCGGGCTCAGAGAGGGTCCCCTGACCGGGGGACATCACAGGGAGACAACTCAATGAAAATTCGTCCACTCCACGATCGGATTCTGGTCAAGCGAGTTGCCGCCGAGGAGAAAACCTCGAGCGGCATCATCATTCCGGATACGGCCAAGGAAAAGCCGGTCCAGGCCGAGGTCGTCGCCGTCGGCGCCGGCGTCCGCGACAAGGAGGGCAAGCTGATCGCCCTCGAGGTCAAGGCCGGCGACCGCGTGCTGTTCTCGAAGTACAGCGGCACCGAAGTGAAGCTCGACGGTGAAGAGCACCTCATCATGCGCGAGGACGACATCCTCGCCGTCCTCGAATAAGCAAGCAGGAGACACAAACACATGTCTGCCAAAGAAATCGTTTTCTCGTCCGCGGCGCGCAAAGAGCTCGCCAACGGTCTCAACACCCTCGCCAACGCGGTCAAGGTCACCCTCGGCCCGCGCGGTCGCAACGTCGTCATCGAGAAGTCGTGGGGCGCCCCCACGGTGACCAAGGACGGCGTCACCGTCGCCAAAGAGGTCGAGGTCGACAACAAGCTCCAGAACATGGGCGCCCAGATGATCAAAGAGGTCGCCTCGAAGACCTCCGACATCGCGGGTGACGGCACCACCACCGCCACCGTGCTCGCCCAGGCCATCTACAACGAGGGCGCCAAGCTCGTCGCCGCCGGCGTCAACCCGATGGACCTCAAGCGCGGCATCGACGCCGCCGTGGCCGCCATCATCGAGTCGCTCCAGGGCCTCTCGAAGCCGACCAAGGACTCGGCTGAGATCGCCCAGGTCGGCACCATCTCGGCCAACGGCGACGAGACCATCGGCAAGATGATCGCCGAGGCCATGGAGAAGGTCGGCAAAGAGGGCGTCATCA